>Ga0209606_1000797_pt1 | contig 44066 bp, 53 predicted proteins | sample AD_UKC057_MetaG_FD_184412 | JGI IMG/M metagenome (GOLD analysis project Ga0209606, IMG submission 184412) | Active sludge microbial communities of municipal wastewater-treating anaerobic digesters from USA - AD_UKC057_MetaG (SPAdes) (version 2) | ecosystem: Engineered > Bioreactor > Anaerobic >... | reverse complement strand
ACCGGTACCGTGCTGGTCCTTTCTTCATGATTGCGTCATAAAAGGGCTCTGCATCCACCACCAGCAACTCCATGGGAAAGCCTGCACACCAGCCTGAAAGGACTGCATGGTGGCGTTCAGCAGTCGGACGAACATCCCTGCCGGCATATGCCCCTCCGTCAACATGAAGCGATGTCACTTCGCACCCTCGCTTCATCATGAGCCAGGTAGCGACCGGAGAGTCGATCCCTGCAGAAAGCAACGAGAGCACCCTTCCCTGGGTTCCCCATGGGAGCCCTTTCGGGGCGGGTATCGGCTCATCGTAGATCAACGCACCGAAGTCACGCACTTCGATGAATACTTCGTATTCAGGATGCGACAGATCTACCCTGGAATGGGGATAGGCATCACAAAGGACGGATCCCACACCGGCTGCTATCTCCTGGCTGGTGATCCCGGAAACCCCTTGCCTGCGTGCTCTGACCGCAAACCTCGCCCCTCTGATGAGTCGTTTCGCGGCCACCCGCACAGCCTCTGTAGCGATCTCATCGAGAGAGAGAGAGGTCTGGTGACAGACAGCAACCTCAACAATCCCGAAGACCCTGGCTGCAACGGTTGCAATCTGCAATGGATCATCACCATGGATGAGGAGGCGCCCCCGGTGAAATTCAAAACGATGGGACAACCCCATGGACTGGAGCGCCTTGCTGATATTTCGTGTCAGGGTCTGGATGAAATGCCGTTTCACAGGCTCGCTCTTGAGAAAAAGTTCTCCATACCGGATCATTACAACGTCCATACCCTGCTCCAGTGATGTACAACATGATACGGCAAGATTCAAAAACCATTACCCTTATATCAGGAAACCAGTAATACTCTTCGAGACCATGAGAACCGCCGCCAACCAAAAACAACAGTCTGGCGAACATTCAACCGGATATAAGGGACTGACGGTGATCATCATCCTCTGTTTTCTCGGGATCATGCCCCTCCTGATCTGGATTTCTCTTCCGGAGACCAGCACCTATGCGGTGGTCACCACTTCTTCTGCGATGATCCAGTCCGCTGCTGCAGAGGCAGGGCTGGAGATCTGCTCACAGGAAGCCAAGAGCGTTGAGGTCCAGGGAGCACAAAGTGCTATCCTGTATCAGCTTGCCCCGGACTGCAGCAGATCAACCGATGAAAACAGGGTAAAAATTCTCGTCGTTGGATTCAATAACACGGAAGACCAGATGGCCGCCATAGCAGAAGCACAGGTGACCTACAGTAACTGGCAGACGACCAATACCGCTGCTTTCATGAGCGGCACCAGTACCATTATCGTGCATGCGGCCCCTGGCAATCAGGCAGTCGGGCAGATCAGTTCCTCGCTGATCGGACAGGGTGCGGCAAGGATCCTGTAAAACCGCGTCTCATCCTTTTTTTCATGTCAGAACGCATCCGAATGATGCTTTGCTCACCAAAAGGAAGGGATCGCCGAACATATTCCTTTCTTGTTTGACAGAGAAGACCGCCGGGATTATATACCTGGGCCTTATTGTATACGTTTTGAGGATAGGATGCTGGAGATGTACAAGCTGTGCCGCAAAGGATTACTTACCATCGCTTTCTTGATGGTAGTCATGGCCCCGGCGTCTGCTGTCATTACCGGGGTCAATACTATCAGCAGGGAAGGGGATGTCTTCATTGGGGAAGAAGGCCTTGATATCACCGGTTGCATGGGAAATGCGACCCTCCTTGCGTGGTTTGGACCCGGCTCCGGCAGCACCCGCGATGCTCCTTCTTATGTAATCGATATCGGTGATCCCACGTCATTTTACATAGCTCCAGCCATTTTCATTAACAAGACGGGGCCCTGGTACCAGTGGTACGGTTCTCCTCCTGCGGGCCCGGTTGCAGTGAATGTCCTTGAACCTTACCTGGAAACGGGAGTACGCTCCCAGGCAACGGGAGGTTCGGTCTCCTATGGGAACGTCCCGCAGGGTGATTACCTGAATTTTTTTATCTCGAGCAACATGTGGACGGTCTCCTCCCGGCCTGGCTATGATCCCTCCCGGGACGGATTTCTCTCCTACAAGGTGAAATCCCCTGAAGGGACCATCTATTCAGGGCTCCACCAGAATCGGACGTATGTTATCCCACTTACTGGCATAAGCATTGACTCAACCTACGAGACATGGGTTCCGGCACCTCCTCCGTATAATGAAAACGGATGGAACACGGGGGTGACCGATTCATCAGGAACCCTGGTATACGGCCCCGGCCTCTACGAAGTCACGGTCGAAACAGATCTTAACGGCATAAAAGACAACTACCGGGATCCGTCGGGGGCTGACTACATTGGAAAGACGGTCGCCTATCCCCAGCTCATCACTATCGGTTCTGATACCCTGACCCTCACTGCCAGCGACTCCACAATCATACGGGGCAACCAGTTCTCGATCACGCTCAGGGGGATGCCGAGCGAGGTCTATATCGTCTGGGTCGAAAACACTGGGCATATGACCGGTCTGCCGCAGGATCAAACCCCCACTCTGCGGGCTACCCAGAGTGGTCTCCGTTTCGATCCGGTGAGCGGGCCATATACATTCGGGGGATACCAGTTCCAGGGAGGAAACGATCGCACGGTCAAGGAAGATGTTCCGACATCGCCCGTGAACGGGACCCTCTATTATGGACGTGTCTCTCTCTCTAGTACTGGTTCACGGACCATAGGATGGCAGACAACCTCGGATACGAAGGATCGGACCTATACCATTCGTGCCGAACGGGGACCACCGGGTCCAAACGGTCTGCCGGATATCTTTTCGAAGGTGACTGACTATGTCAGCGCTGAAGTGGATATTGAAATCAAGAAAGGATCGGTCACTATAGTCGCAGATAGGGAGACCAGTGTACCAGAATCGGAAGAAGTATTACCTGATATAACTCCAATCACCGTTTCACCCACTGTACATCATGAAACAATGAGCACTGCTATTCCTGAAACAAGGATATCTACTGTTTCGACGCCATTCCCGACACTGCCTCCTGTACCTACATCGTCAGGAGGGCTTGGCCCGGGTATAGTCCTGGCGAGTCTTGTCATGCTGGTCCTGTTCTTCTATCGCCGTTCTTGATGTGAGCAGGGATCTCTTGGGAACTCACTTTTCGTGAATTTAGGAGGAATTCTTTTCTGACAGTACTCTTTTCTTATGATCACATCCCGTTACAAAAAACGTGCTAGCATCATCTCTGAACCTCCAGCATCCTTCAACTGTTACGAAAGCCTGCAGCTAATTCCCGTGAGATTCTCATAAAAAATAACATGATCCTTTGAGGATTCGCAAGCATAAAAGATGAAAATGCCGGATGCATTTTCATATAAACCTCCTATGAGCCCCGATTTCGGTATACGGGCATAAATTATGAAAATTACGAAGTGATTTTCATTGGAAAAAGGCCACTTCAGGCCTTTCGCTTACACACGTTCATCACAGGCAAATGAGCCTGGGTATCAAATCTTTTACCAATGGTCTTTTGAATCACACGCAGGCCGGCCACCCTTTTAAAGTTTACATTCCGGGGCCGAGTCCCCGACCATCGGGTTAGTCAGTTCATCAAGTGTTTTTTTCTGGATATACCACGTACCGAAAAATCCTACAATAATTCCGCCAAGGAGGTCGAACATCAGATCCATCATGGTATCGTCAAGCCCGTGCTGGAGAGGTTTCGTAAGATAGGCCAGCAGGAAAGTGTCCATAAGATATTCGTAGATCTCCCAGAAGGCCCCGATTGCCATTGTGAATATCACGATGTAAAAAAAGATCTGCCACCGGGCGAGTTTCGTGCAGCTGAAACGGTCGATCAGGAGGATCGAGACGAACGCCAGCACGGCAACCGTTATTGACGAGACAAAATGTGCAAATTTATCGTAATAAGGATAAAGGAGGAGATAGAGCTGCTGTGAATACCCCGCAACATGGAGGAAAACCGCAAATGCGATCAGAACGTTCACCTCCCATGGGAGGGTGACCTGAATCCGCCTCTCAATGAGATACGGGATAATAGTCAGGAATAAACCGATAAACGCGGTAACGATGATGCTTGGGTCGCGGATCGAAATTCCGTACATTCCTTCAAGCAGGATCAGTCCCTGCATTGCCCAGGCAATGTAAACCGCTCTGGTGGAAGGCATTGTTATATATCTGGTACTGGCACTATAATGATTTTAATCAGAATCTTCCCACCCCCCCATTCAAGGCAAATAAAGGGATTTCAGGGAGGGTAAAGACCGATCCGTATCGCAACTGGATTCTGTATTGGGTTAATTGGAGCGGATCTCGGATCAAGGTTTCAGGGGAGAATTTCATATTAATTAGCTGCAGTATACTGCATTGATGCACACCGTGTGGCAGAGTCCAGGTATGGGAGAATAGGTATGAGGATCGTGGTAGCCCTTGGCGGAAACGCCCTTCTGAAACGGGGAGAGCCGATGACTGCAGAGAAGCAATGGGAGAATGTGAGGGCGGCTGCAATGGCGCTCGCCCCCCTGGCGACCGAAAACGAGCTTGTGCTCTCGCACGGGAACGGCCCCCAGGTCGGGCTCCTGGCCCTCCAGGCCGCCTGCTACACGGCAGTCGATCCCTACCCTCTTGACGTACTCGATGCACAGACTGAGGGAATGATCGGCTATATGATCGAGCAGGAACTGGGTAACCTCCTCCCTGAACGCATCCCGTTTGCCACCCTCCTCACCATGGTAGAGGTCGATCCTGACGATCCCGCTTTTTCAGATCCAGCCAAGTTTGTGGGTCCCGGTTACCTGGAATCTGAAGCCGACAGGATAGCCAGGGAGAAGGGATGGGTCTTTAAGAGGGACGGGGACTCCTGGAGGAGGGTAGTCCCGTCACCCCGCCCGAAACAGATCTTTGAGATACGTCCCGTCAAGTGGCTGCTCGAGAAGGGGACGGTCGTCATCTGTGCCGGGGGTGGGGGTATCCCTGTGATGTTCCACCAGGAGAAGAAACGAATCCTTACTGGAGTGGAGGCCGTTATCGACAAAGATCTCGCAAGCGCCCTACTGGCACGTGAGATCGGTGCTGACCTTTTTGTAATGGTGACTGATGTGCGGGGAGCCTACCTTGACTGGGGAACCCCGGCAGCCCGGCTGATTGAAGAGACAACCCCCTCGGAGTTGTGCAAATATGAGTTTCCGGCCGGATCTATGGGGCCGAAGGTGGAAGCCGCCTGCCAGTTTGTCCGGAAAACCGGGAAACGGGCGGCAATTGGGGCACTGGAGGAAATCCAGGCAATTGTTTCAGGGAGATCCGGGACCCAGGTGCACCCGGAAGGGGGACACGGTCATGCCTGAGTGGGGAGTGTATTCCGAAGTGGGGAGGCTTCGCACGGTGATGGTCCATCGCCCCGATCTCAGCCTGCGTCGGCTTACCCCCGCCAATCACGACAAGTATCTCTTTGATGACGTCATCTGGGTGGAACGGGCGATCCAGGAGCATGACACATTTGTCCGCCTCATGAAGGACGAGGGAGTACAAGTATACTACCTCCAGGAACTCCTGACCAAGTCGCTTACTGCTGATCAGAAGATCAGGGAGTGGGTGATTGACCAGGCCATAAATGAGCGGACTGTTGGTATCTCAGCGTTGGATGCTGTCCGGATCTGCCTGAATGATATGACCCCTGCTGACCTTGCGAGCCATCTTATCGGGGGACTCACCGTAGGCGAACTCGAATGCATCTATATGGAGGGGCTTTCCCGGTTCTCCCTCACTGCAGCTGCATCCGGACCTGATGCATTCATCCTCCCTCCCCTCCCCAATACGCTCTTTACCCGGGACTCTTCGTCATGGATCTACGAGGGGGTCACCTTTAACCCTATGTTCTGGCCGGTCCGGCGCCTCGAGGTCATGAATGTTGCTGCGATCTATCGCGGCCACCCCATGTTCAGGGACTTCCCGCAATTGACCTGGTATCCTCCGCCAGGATACGATAACGCCCTTCGGTTCGAGCAGTGGGGCCCTTCTTCGATGGAGGGAGGTGATCTGATGCCGATCGGGAACGGGACCGTTCTTGTCGGAATGGGCGAACGGACGCAGGCACGACTGATCGAGCAGCTTGCACGGGTACTCTTCAGCCATGGTGCCGCAGAACGGATTATCGTTGCACCGATGAGCCATAACCGGGCACACATCCACCTTGATACCGTCTTTACCATGCTTGATGCGGGTACTGTTACCGTGTTTCCTGACGTGGTTGACCGGATGCCGGCATATTCTCTCCAGCCCGGTGATGAACATGCACTTTTCACCGTCACACGGGAGGAAAGTTTCCTTGCAGCGGTCACCGACGCCCTCGGAGTCGATCGCCTTACTGTCATCCCCACTGGGGGCGATAAGTACGAGGCCGCACGGGAGCAGTGGGACGATGGGAACAATATCCTTGCCATCAGACCGGGAGTGGTAATCGCATATAACCGGAATACCTGCACCAACCAGAACTTCAGGGATGCAGGGATCGAGGTGCTCGAATGCGAAGGATCCGAACTAAGCCGAGGACACGGCGGGGGGCATTGCATGACCTGCCCGTTGCTCCGTGATCCGATATGAAAAAGGGGATTAAGGGTGACGTATACCGTTCCGGGAAAAGGCATTTTCAAATCAGATAATACTGGATGTCGGTTCCAGCGAAATCCTGTTTATGGAAGATCGAATCGGATCGGGACTGCAATGCATGTCTTTTCATCCAATCCTCCCCTGAAATTTATTCACCGCATTCGAATCTCGAATCCAGTTTCAATATCCAGCATGTCCAAAAAACAATACTATTATTAGACCTAGTAATAATTTTATTAGAGTACCAATGCTCACGAGACTTGCTGCTCTTATGTTTTGTATTTTTTTCCTCGTCATTTTTGCAGGGTGTCTTGCTCCGATTTCCCCCACTCGGGCACCTCCAGGTCAAACCTGGCGACTTACTTCCTACAATGCTGGAAATAAAATGATAAAACCCGAATCCAATACCACTATTACCCTGGCATTCGGACCGGACGGACTGATTAGGGGAAGTACTGTCTGCAATGAATATCAAGCAACATACCAGTTTGAGGGAGAGATCCTCTCTCTCGGCAATATTGGATCGACAGATAGGAATTGCACCACTCCTATAAAGATGACGGAAATGGAAAAAGTATATTTCCAGCTCCTCAACAATACCACCCGTTTTTCTCTTGATCAGAATACCCTGACACTTTCCTACTTTGACGAAAAGAAACTTCTTGTCTTTGAGAGGCAACCATTCTGACGTCTGCCCCACATGGAAAAACGGAATACACTATGCCGAATTATATCGGGTCTCTTGGAAGCTCATCAGCCGGTTCTCACCCGTGGAATTCTCATGGCGAAAACAATACGACACCATTTCACATATCATATGAGTAAGTACACTCCTACCCGTTTTATGGAAATGAAATCACTGTATGTCGAGTCTTGATGAGTTTCTCGGACCCCTTCACCATGGAGTATGGGAGGTGGAGATACCAATAGAGTCGGTGACCGAACCGCTCGATCAGGGATGGGAAGTATCCAGGATCAACATTCCCTCTCCAGGGACCATTGCGAGTTACCGGAAGGGGAAGTACCACGTCCATGAAACAGCCACCCAGTGGCGGGTGCACCTGGACAATCATGACCCAAAGCACCACCCAATCCTCCACCTTATTGACGATGCTCCACTCCTCCTTATGATTGGCGATACCTTCGGGACACTGATTGCTACTACCCGAAAAAAGACCGGGAACGAGGCAAAGATACTTGAAGGTCAATCGAAAGCATGGAAAGACCAGGTCCTTATCGGTCTTTTTATTATTCTTGTCGGGATTTTCGTAGTCACAAACCCGTTATTGACCTTCAAAGGTATTACACGGCTCTTCGTCCCCCTTGTGATTATCGGTCTTGGGATATTCACCATCACGAAGTCGGTGAGGGTGCAGCCCTTCAGGCTCAATGATGATCCGGTCCTGTACCGGGGAATAATTATCACCACCGCAGGATTCATTGCATTCTACCTGCCGCTGACCCTCTGGATCGTTGGTCTCCTTGGAATCCTGGCAGTATGGATGCTTGCCACTGCCATCGTTCTCCTCGGACGTGCCCGCAAAGGAAGGTCCGCGATTCCCGAAGGATTTGTCAGCCGGATTGTCATTGCCATTCTCTCCCTCTGCCTCGTTGGGCTGATCTTCACCTACCCGATAGAAATTGTCGGACTCCTTATGATACTGCTGGGGGTAATTGGCCTTTTACTCGGGATCATGCTGTTTGTAAATGGTGTCAGATTGAAGAGATGGATGGAAAGGACATGAAAAAAGATATTCGATCTGGTATCATGGAAACATCCCACACTTAAATGAAAAGATTACTATTTTAACACCGAGACACAACAGGTATAAGCAAGCGATGAACCTGCTCATTATCCGAAGGGTTGAATATGCGATCCTGGGATTTTTCTCACTGTGCTTTATTTACTATGCTTTCCAGGCCCTCATCATCGGAGATACCTTTCGGTTCATATATGTTCTGATTCCCTCGCTCGCGCTGTCCCTTCTCCCGGTTATCTTTGAATTTGCCATGAAGGTGCGGTTTCCGCCGGGATTCAAATTGTTGTTTTCACTCGCCCTTCTCGTGCATGTGGCCGGTGGAATCAGCAGGTTTTACTGGAAATTCGCTCCCTTCTATGACAAAATTGCCCATGTATGCTCTGCCCTCGCCCTTTTCCTGCTGATCATCTCCGTATTTTCTTTCCTGGATTACCACGGCACAACGTTGAAATGGCGGACCGTACTCATAACAACAGTCGCATTAGTTACCGTACTCATGATCACATGGGAGATTTCCGAATACGTGATCGATGTGATCGCAACGACCTCATACAATAATGGTATTATCGATAGTATTGGAGATGTTATTGCGAATATCATAGGAATTATTATTGGGTTTTATATCGTTCGATACTATAGGACCCTCATTCCTGACGGAAAAACCCTGGGCTCTCTATTTACCTTGTAATCTATTTGTGCAGTTCTGTTCCAATCAAAAATTTTAAGATAATCCATTATTGAAACACGACGCTTCGGTCTGACGAAAAAACAGGGAACAATTATCCTTCATATACTTGCATAACACGGACGACTTGACCTCCTCACTATGATGTACTCTTTTAAAGTGACAGTAGATGTGCTCCCCCCAAAGCTCAAGGACCTCAAACGAAATACAGGTCCTCATTGACTCGTGCTGAAACCAGAGTCCGCGCCTTTTCTGATGCGAATACCTGTCTTTGGTGTATTGCTTTTTGTAGCACCTGACACCCATGCCGGAAATCTGCTGCTAGTGTCTGCTGATCTGCCTGTAGGAAACAAACAGGTTCCCGATTCCCCCAGGAAGAAGAACTCTATCAGGGAATCTATCGATAGCGTTACTTCTCCCCTTTAAAAACGCGAATAAGCCTGTTTACCAGAAGAAAAGATGCGGGGGGATTTTCTTTATCAAGATTTATAGCCTCTCGTACAACTATTCAAGTTCCCTCATCCCGCCGTATACGTTCACTACCCAAACCAGAAATTATACCGGAGATATGCCCCCCCGATGATAACGATCAATAGGAGTGCGATCAGAATTAACCACCATTTCCAATCCATTTCTCTCTCCTCTTGAACATCTAAGCGACGTACCAGATAATCCTATCTTGGTTTGCTGAATGATTCTTCGAGAAAAATCCGTAATATCAAAAATCCCCTGGAGCTCCTGAACAAATGCCAGAGAGGAAAGAAGGTGGACCTGTTTCAGTCTACCGAAGAATGAAGGACCGGTAGTGGGCTATCATCCAGAAGATGGAGTGGACTTTATCGCTATGATTCTTGTTGTAATCGGGATGTCATAACTGCGCTCTTTATAAAAAGACGGGAAAAGTGACGTAAAAGGATATTAGATACCTTATCCCGATTTTCAAACAGGGCTGGCACCCCCCCTTTTGATTATTTTCCGATACACTACGAGTTGATAAAGGAGAATCAGGATAATCAGCCAGAAGGTTCCGATGAGGTAACTCCCGATCACATCGCTAGCCCAGTGCTCTCCAAGATAAATCCGTGATGGTCCAATCAGGAGGATCAGTACTGCACATATCGAGAGGATGATCAAACGCAGCCATCCGGAGAGATACTTCCAGGAGAGATAACCGCAGAATCCAAAGAAGGTAACAAAGAAGAGGACATGCCCGCTTGGATACGCGAACTGGTTGAAGAACTGGAAAACATCACTTGGGTTCAGCGTGAAGCTCGGTGGACGGGGACGACTGACGAGCATCTTCAGCACCCCGGCGATAATCCCACTGCTCAGCGTGGCAACCACAAATGCCCCTTCGATCCATCGCTTTTTCCATGCACAGATCACAGCCACGGCCGTTACGAGGATGACAGGAACCCAGCCGTCACCCAGGAAGCTTACCGCAGTCATCGGGGCTGCAACCGCCGGATTGTCCACCCCCTTGAGTGCTGCCGCAACCTTCAGGTCAAAATGAAATATTCCAAAGAAATAAGCGGCAAGAGTGAGAGCGGTACCACTAATAAGCAACAAAAGGAGGATAACAGCCAGTTTCCGGTCCATCACCTTTAAATGAGGCAGGTCAGGTTAAAATAACAAGTCGTTTGATATTCAGACCGTTTTAATCGGCAAAAACCAAAAAAATTAATAATATGGTGATTTTCAGCGTTGAATAGCAATGATACCAGGGTTCTTCGTTTGGGTAACCTCAATCACATTAAAAAGGGAATTTGCTGGTCAGGCCGTTTTTTGTGCTGATCTCAGGAAGAATGAACCGACAATCGCTGCAAATCCAAAGATGATCCCCAGGATCCCAAAGACAAAGGGAACTGCGATCGTTGAAGCAACAGGACTAGCGAGGATGAGGATACCGAAGAGGATTGAGAGAAGACCAAGGATTCCGACACCCCACCCCTTCCCTGTGAACGCCCCATACAGGGCATAAAATCCGTATATCAGGGCAACAATCCCTACCATGATTACAAAGATAAAGGGCACAACAAAGGTACTATACCACGGATAGGCAAGGATCAGGAGCCCGAGAATAATACCGAGTATACCAAGGATTATTTTCATCCCTCTGTCGGTTGTATCCGATGCAGCACTGAATAGCGTAAAGATACCGCTGACGAACCAATAGGCGCCAAGGAAGACGATAAACACCATAAGCGTCTGGAGGGGGTACATGATCAGGAATATGCCCAGGATGAGGGCAATGATACCCTGTATCAGCAGGAGCCACCATGGGAAGAAGGTCCCGAGGGGGTGTGGAACTCCCGTTGTTGCAGTCATTTCAGTCATTATGTGAGTCACCTTTCTTCATACTGCATTACACCTTTCAATATAAAAGAGATCGGCAGTACGGATCCGGAATCTGTAACCTGGAAGGATCGAATGGTAAAAAACATTACCTGGCAGTTTCGAGATCATTGTTTAAGTATAGTAGGTGTATCATGAGCAGTAAGAACAAATCAGAATCAGATCACGCGTCAAAGAAATCTGAATCATCAAACAAAGCGTTCACGATTATTATCATCCTCTGCTTCCTTGGCGTTATGCCAGTCCTTATCTGGATAAGTCTCCCTGATTCAAGTTCCCACACTTCAGTCTCCTCCACCTCCCCCATGGTCGAGTCTGCCGCTGCCGCTGCTGGATTGCTGATCTGTTCTCAGGAAAACTACCCGGCCGATGTTCCCGGAGGGCAGAGTGCTATCCTCTATCAGCTCTCTCCGGACTGTAGTTCTCTGTCCTCCCCAAATTCGGTAAAGGTCCTTGTGGTAGGCTTTACCGGCACCGAGGCAATGAACGCGGCCATCGCAACAGCTCAGAACACGTATCAAAATTGGAGGACGTTGAACACAGAAGTGTTCACGAATGGATACAGCGTGCTTGTTGTACAGGGTGCCCCTGGTAACGAGGATGTCCAGCAGATAGGTGCCTCATTTATTGAGGATGGGGCAGCCCAGGTGATCTAGGTCTTTTCTGGTGGAATTCACCAGAAACCTTCTCTCTCGCTGATCCACCGATCGGTTTGAAGTGTTCGAATCCCTGAACCTATTCTGGACCCAACGACCGTCCTTAAGTGCACTCTTCTTTTTCAATAATCCTTGAAATATCGAATAACACAGCTACAAAACGACCTAAATATTAATAATCCCAACGAGAGTATCCTTGTTTGCCCGTTTTCAATCAGAATCAGCAATAGAACCGGGCAGGAGGAATAAAAATGGGTATACTGGGAAAAGTTGCTGCTGCAAAAGCAGTGAAAGGACGCAGAGACGATAAGAAGGAAAAGAAAGAAGAAGAGAAAACTGAAGAGAAGAAGTAAATCTGCCGGAGCAAAATCCGGTCAATTGTTCGTTTTTCCTCATATAATAGTGATAGTACAGTCCAATTTGTGATGAAGGACCGAAGAATATGAATGCCCCGGTTTAAGGCAAACCGCTGTTATGGTAATCTTTTAGAATGCTCTCATTTTCAAAATGGAATTTTCATCTTTTGAAGAGTGTTTCCGATGACTGTTGGAATGGTTTTGATTCTTTCGTCAGTAAGGTTTATTCGTTTATTCTTCCTGATGTATCATAGTGCCCTCATGCACGACGGGGGTAGGATAGGAGGATTATGACAGCAAAACAAGGCACAGTTATGGGTCCGGTGGACTACCTTATGGTCAGGTTCCCGGGAAACAAATTCACCGGCAAAATCGCCCCTGAACTTGCGAGACTCGAAAAAAAAGGTATCATTCGCGTGATTGACATGGTTTTCATGCTCAGGGATCAGAACGGAAAACTGTTGATCATGGAAGCAAACAACCTCAGTGGAGATGCCGCGATTGCGTTCAAAGAACTGGCAAAGAATACCCGTGAATGGTTTTCAGAGGGGGATATCGAGGTTATCGCCGCAACACTGCCAAAGAACAGCTCTGCTGCCCTTCTCCTCTTCGAGAACCTCTGGGCCATCCATTTCAAAGAGGCGCTCCTTGAGGCTGATGCTGAACTGATTGACATGGGCCGGATTCCACCGGAATCGATTCAGAGGGCAGAGAAGGCGATCATGGCAAAAGGAGGTGTCTGAACATGAGAGGACGAGGATTGATGCTCGTTGCAGGGATGAAGATGGGACAGGCGCAGGCACAGGCACAGGCTCAGCAGCAGGCTCAGCAGCAGGCAGCAGTGGAACAGGCAAGGCAGGAGGGCGCCGCTCAGGCACAGGCCGCAGCCCCTGCAACAAAAGATGTCACTGCCGAACTGCAGAAGCTGGCTGATCTTCATAAATCGGGCGCTCTCACCGATGAAGAGTTCAGTGCAATGAAAAAGAAGCTCTTGGGATTATAAAAAAAATCATATTTTAATTCCACGTTATTTTGTCTCTGATCTAAACTCCGATTGAACTGCGAAGTATTTTTTATTTTAGAATAATGAAAAAGAAGAAGTCTCCTCCTCACGTAAAATGATTGACACTTTTTAAATAGATTTCATTGCCAGTAGTACGTAGCGATGTTATCGGTAATCCTTGTCGGTATCATAATTTTTTCAATAGTGCTGTTTGCGTATTCCCTTATGTCGCATCGTATTGAAAGCTCAATGATTACCGCTCCGATGATCTTTGTCGCGATCGGTATGCTGGTCAGCCCTGAAGGGTTTGATATTATACCGCTCGGTGCAGAGAATGAATTAATATTGGTATTTGCAGAAATTGCCCTGGTGCTAATCCTTTTCTCCGATGCGGCACGTATCGATATCTCTACGTTGAAAGGGAACCGGAATTTCCCTTCACGATTGCTCGGGATAGGTCTTCCTCTGACTATTTTTTTGGGGGCTGTGATTGCAATACTGTTTTTCACCGATCTTTCGTTACCTGAGGCAGCGCTGATAGGAGTAATCCTTGCACCAACGGATGCCGGACTTGGCCAGGTGATTGTCAACAGTCCAAAAGTACCAGCAAGAATACGACAGGCTCTGAATGTGGAAAGCGGACTCAACGATGGCGGTGCAATTCCGTTCTTTGCCTTTTTCCTGGTCCTTTCAACAGCAGAAGAGGCACATATTCCCGCCAGTCAATGGGTCGTCTTTGCGTTTGAGCAGATTGGATATGGGGTCCTTGTGGGATTAATCGTGGGGCTGGCAGGAGCGTATCTCGTCAACAAAGCGATAGATAAGGGATTGATGAGAGGGAGATTCCAGTGGATTGGCTTTCTGGCACTTGCAGTGATCTCCTACGTTGTGGCGATTGCTATCGGAGGAAGTGGTTTTATTGCAGCATTTGTGGGGGGATTTGCAACCACCCTCACAGGCAGGGGAGTGGGGGATTCGATCATCGAATTTACCTCAACCTGGGGAGAAGTGTTCAGTCTGGTCGTATTTTTCGTGTTTGGGATGCTTGCAGCGAGTCTCCTGTCCGGGATCACCACTGCGATAATCGTGTATGCTGTACTGAGTCTTACCCTCATACGAATACTACCGGTTGCTGTGTCTTTGATTAAAACCGGATTGAAACCGAATTCAATCCTGTTCATGGGATGGTTTGGTCCACGAGGGCTTGCCTCGATTGTTCTTTTACTTATTACACTCAACGAAGCTCCAGATTTACCCGGTCTGCAGACTATTGCGGTAGCGGTGACTATTACCGTCCTGATAAGTGTGTTTGCGCATGGCATTTCGGCAAATCCGGCTATCTCCTGGTATGCAAAAAAAATTGCCTTGCTGCCTTCAGATGCCCCGGAGTTAAAGGGAGTTGTTGAATCACCAACACGTACGCAGGTGACAGTGAGGGATTGATATCGCCTTTCCAGAGAATAATAAGCGAAAATGTTCGGCTGGGCATAATCCCGGGAAATAAGACTACTGATCCCTTCATTCAAATGGTCATACTCTCAGTGCCCATGATACTGCCAGGAAAATTGGTTCAGCGGCTGTGACAATGCCTCCGGACGCTGGTTTCCAGCCTTTATCGTATCCCACGAGTCCAACCCTATCCTTCGTGTGGTTTCCAGAACCAGGTATCCGGTAGAAAAAGCAGGGTTATATCCCGGCAGATCAATCCCTTGTAGGATAGTGAAATGAAAAAAATTGTCGTAAAGAAGGAAGAGCTGGACAAAACAGTTCAGATTACCTTCAGATTCAAGTCGCTCGGGCAGCTTCTCGAGGAGGACGACCCCTCTTCGCTCCGTGAAAAGGAGCTGACAGAAGAGGCTGAGGACGCAATTTCAGGGCACCTTGATGAATACCGGGTTGGAAAACCCGCCCGTCTGGTCATCGAATTGCCCGGAAAAGATCTTGCCGACGGTATGATTTCACTGATCGCCGAATCCATTCGCCATCACTTCGGATTCCGGCAGGACGACCTGACCCACGACCTCAAGATTGCATGGAGAGAGGGCATTTACAGCCTCATCCTTATGATCGTCAATATCGGACTTCTTTTGGCTTTCATCGCTTATGTCGGCGTTAGCGAAATCCCGCCCCAGTCATTAAACGCAGGTATCATCCTGGCATTTCTCACTATCATGAACTGGGCAACCATATGGGATACCTACGAGCATTTCCTGTATGATTATCGTAACCTTGCGAGGAAACGGAGGATTTTTCGGAAGATCACCACTCTTCCTATAGCAGTGACAGCATACTGAGAGCAGCACTGAATAGAAATAAATTTACTTAATCGCTAGTTTCGATGTACTTTGGAAAAATGAGAATTATAAGTTGAATTTTTTGAGATAGGTGCTGTCCTTCACCATGTTCTGGAAGATCGTCTCCTTCCCATAGTGCTTCAGGTAGTAATAGCAACCGATCCCCACGATGAGAGAAGCGATCAGGACAAATATCATGTCGGTCATGGTATCGGCATTGTCTGCCTGCATCAGCCCGGCTGCAGATCCGCCCAGGAATGTGTCGATGCAAAACTCCCAGATCTCCCAGAAATATTCGAAGACGCATCCAAAGAAGACAATGAAGATCCCGATGAACGCAGCATCAAGTTTATAATTTTTAATCTTGTCACAGAAGAGAATAACCAAAAAGCCGATCAGGGCTACAATAGTTCCTGAGACCGTATGGGCAAGAACATCCCAGTTTACAAAGGCGAGATATCTCCCCTGGATATAGCCGGAGATATGGATAAGCACCGCCAGGGAAACAAGGGCATAGACAAACCAGGGAAACATGATCTTCGTCTTCCATGAGAACACGTAGATAAGCAGCGCTATCAGGAAGAGAGATAACCCAATTAACACATCCTGGGGTTTGAAAATCACAGCCAGAAGAACATTGAAAGCAATAGCAGCCTGAAGAAGATAGGCAAGATACATGCCCGGTGATCTGAACCGAGAAGTCATACTCATTTCTTGCAATTTATTTCGTATTTATAGATATTCTCATAGACAGGTGTTCGAACTTTTCATTACGGCTGGTGATCTTTGTCTCTATCATATCCCTTGTGCATCAGTTGTTTCAGCACCGCATGATACCCTGCCAAGTGCTGATACTGAGAACCGGTCGCCATACTAACCCGTAATGAGCGTAACATATGCCAACCAGATTGCACTTCACGCGGACGGGATATTTGCTTGATTACGATTCACGTTCATCCTGAAGGACGATGATTGCACCCACTACAATGATAAGGATCCTATCAGAACCAGGATAAATAGGGTGATTCCGCCCGGTTTTGCGACACCTGCCTGCAAAGGTCGGGATATTACGACGTGTTCACCGGTGCAGATGATGTTCATTCTGTCTGCTTTTGCCATTCCACGTTTTCTGATTTTTTCTGAACAAGTGATTAATAGGAGAAGAAAATATGAGTAGTTGCTATGGAAGGATCAGTAACATTAAAGGTGAAGGTAAGGACGTTTCCGAGCAAGGGCAGGGCCAGGGTTCATGAAACAGTCCTGCCGATGATCGGGGCAAAGGAGGGAGAGGCTCTGCTCCTTGCACAATACCCGACCGAATGGGACAAGAAGACCAAAACAGTCGCTGTCACCGGGTATGGAGACAGGATGGTGGATAAATCACACATCATGCTCTCCCCAGAAGATATCGCCACCCTTGGCGTTGCCGAAGGAGACACCATAACGGTCGTTCGGAAAGTTACCTGGACTGAGACGATTGCCAAGGGGGCGGTAAAAGCAGGGGCGACGGTGAAAGAAGGAGCAGTCCAGGCAGGTGGGACAATCAAGGAAGGTGCAACAAAAGCAGGGAAGACCGTTGAGAAAGGTGCAAAGGACGTTGTCGGGAAAGTCACCCCGAAAAAAGAAGACAAGGAGTTATAATCCGGGGGAGATGATTTGTGGTCGAAGAAACACTCGTAGTTGTGAAGACGGTCTCTCCCTACTGGACATGGTTCGAGTCGGTCTTCTGGATCATCATGCTCGTCATCATCCTGATTATTGCGTATTTCATCATCAAGGAGATTCGCTTGATGAGTAATACCCGGCGTCTTGCAGAGATCGATCTTGAGAAGGAGAAACTCGGTCTGATGCAGGCCGAGATGGCCCAGCGGGGAACCCCGTTCTTCCGGGTAGCTCCGGAGAAGATGCAAGAGATCCGCACGCTTGATGAGGAAAATACTGCTCTTTCGACCGCCATTTTCGCCAAGCACAGTGCTATTGACAAACGGATCGAGCGGCTCGAGAACAAGGTGACGATCACCAAACTCGATCGTATGGTGAATAAGATCAAAGATGAAGAGAAGAAACTCGGGTGATCACAATGTATGAGAACGCACCTGCAGAGACGGCCAAGAAATCCACATTCAAAGAATCCCTGATGGCGATTCCCGGGACCATCGATTCTAACCTTCCCAGCATGGACAAGAGCCTCGACCGGTACTTCGATGCCCACATGTCGGTGATCATCAGCGAGTGGGGACTCATCACGATGCATACGCTCGATGATCTTGATGACCGGCTGGAGATGGTGACGACGGAGATCCGGAACCTGGAGAGGGGCAGGGACGAGATTGAGAAGCGTGCAGCTGCCCTTGATGCAGGGATCCGCGAGCTGGAGGCGCAATGATGGTTGGCATGGACAGTTACATGAACGCCTACCTGGACCGGAGGATGAAGAACCTGATCCAGGACTGGGACCTCGCTACCCGGAATGATCTGGGGGATTTCGAGACCCGGCTCCAGGCTATCGAAGAGACCTCAAAGGATATTGCCTCGTTTGAGACAAGTGCAGCGATCAAGCTGGAAGAACTCGAGCACCGTCTCCTCAAATTGAGGGAGGTGAAGCGATGACCCCTCTCGAGGCAGCGTTGATCATTATCCTTGTCGCCGTAGTGCTATTCGTGATATACTATTACTGGAAAGGGACGAAAGGAGGATTGTCGCTCACCCGGCCTATGGAGAGCAGGGTTGACGAGTATCTCGACCGCAGGTTCGAGCTGATGATCGATGAGTGGTCGCTCGTCAGCCGGGCCAGGCTGCAGTCGTTCAGGAACTCCAAGGACCAGACCCTTGAAGCTGATGAGGCAAAAGTAGCATCGCTCAAGACCTTTTCGGAGACGATGGATCAGAATCTGAAGCAGCTTGAGGCCCGGCTGGAAACACTGGAAAAACAGGCAGGCATGAAGTAAAAGGAGACTGTGCCTTTTCTCCTGACTGGGTTTAGGGCTCTTGAATAGCATATACCTTTTTTTCCCAATCTTTCAAATAATTCGTATTCTTGCCCCACACTCAGTTGATTACTACAATCTCCGGTGAGGTAAAGAGGCGGTAATCATCGTCACCTTTCGAGGTTCCAATACCACGAGTTACGTACATGAGGGTATCATCCTTCATTGAACGTCCCCGAATATCAACAATCCCGACAATATCAAGAACCATGAATATTCCATTCCCCACCTGCCCGCCATGAGTATGACCCGCCAGGATGAGGTCGGCATCCCATCCTTCGTCACAATACGGTTCATGGATAAGGTAGATACGATATGCTTCATTATCAGGCAGGACTGGCGGGTCTGCCCTGCGGGCCCAGATATCATCTACTCCACACAGGATGAGCCTCTGTCCATTCACATCCAGTTCTACCCATTCATTCCGGAGAACTGTTACACCATTGTTTTCGAGCACGTCTTCGAGTATATCCGCCGAAGCGATATCCGGGTTTGAGTAGAGCGTACTGGTATTGTACCCTTGTGAGCGGAAGATCGATTCCATTGCCCATGCCATCCTTCCTTCCGCTCCTGATCCCTGAATCCCGACCCGGTAGTCATGGTTCCCAAGAACTGCATAAACCGGTGCATCAACCTCGTTCCAGATCTCCTGGAAAGAGGGCGTCTCTTCACCCTGGCCATAATAATCACCCCCAAGCAGGACGAGGTTGGGTTTCATCTTGTTGATCTCCCTGATCACGCCTCTTATCATTTCGATATTTCCAGCCTTGATATGGGGATCTGCAATAAAAACGATTCCATCCGGGGCACCAGGGACCTGCAGGCGGGTCATGGTCGGAGATTCAGCTTCCCATGCCATGTAGCCGGGGAGTACGATAAGTGGTATGAAGAGGAGCATGAAAACGAAATACCAGGATTCTTTCCCACGGGGAGGAAGAGGCATACGGTCTCTAATGATTACACCGGTGTTTACATAAAATATGAGCAAAAAGATCCATCGTCATTTCATTGGGTTATTTTCGTCTGAAAGGAAGAGGATAGTTCCTCGATCCAAATCTCTATTCTTCCTTCAGCACGGTTACCAAACGTCTCTGGGTGTATTGTCATCGCTCTGTTCTCTGTTGATCTTCCTGATATACGGGAGAGAGAACCGATAGCTCACAATGAAACCCATCACAAGGGCGATTGCCATCGCGGGGATGAGGGCCGGGTCAAATACCATGGCAATGATCATTGCAAGGGCGATAGGGCTCCTGAGCAATGCGACACTCACGCCGGCAATGACGCAGACCAGGCAGACCTCAAGAGGAATGAACGGGAAGAGCCGGAAGGCAAGGATCCCGAGAGTCCCCCCGATGAAGAACCCGGGAAAGATGTATCCTCCTGCAAAGCCGGTTGAAAATGAGAAGGTCACGAGGAGTATCTTTGCAAGGACCAGGACAAGCAGAAGGAGGAGGCTCACCTCAAGGGAATTATCTACGAGCACCTGGAGCTGGTCACTTCCCATAAAAAGGGTGAGAGGGAGGAGCATCCCCACGATCCCGAGACCCAGACCCCCCAGCATGCCCAGGAGTACCGGCCGGTTCTCCAGCGGCTCGAAAATCTCTCTCATCTTTTTGTATATCAGGATGAATGCAATCCCACATCCACCCCCGAGAAGGCCAAGCCCGATGGCATAGACGAGGTAGATATCCCGGAATCCCTCAAACGGGGGGAGGGTGAACATTCCCTCCAGAAAAGAGCCTGCGATGAGGAAATAGGCTGCAAATCCGGCCGTGGCTGCAATTATGGAGGGGAGGATTGCCTTCCAGGTCATGATGCCCTTTTCCAGAGTTATCTCAATGAAGATGAGGGCACCCCCAAACGGGGTCGCCAGGAATGCACCGAAGAATCCGCTGATGGCAGAGAGGGAGGAGAGGGTGACCACGGGCGGAGGCATCCGGGCTTTCTCTGCGATCAACGTCCCTGCCGCTCCGGTGGAGACCGTCAGGGGAGCTTCAGGTCCGAGGGGAGCCCCACAGACAAGTGAGGCCAGTCCGCGGATGAAGAGCTCGATCCCCTGTTTCAGGCCAAACCTCCCTTTCTCATTGAATTCGTTCAGGTCTTCGGCCATGATGGCGATCTGACCATGGAAATAATAGCGTATCAGCCCAACACAGAGCCCCCCGGCTACCCCTATGACCAGGATCCAGGGATTGAAGACAGGCGTCAGGGACCCAACAGGAATATCCCTCCAGATCAGGCCGGTGAGGAGATCCTCGAGGAAAAAGAAGAGCACCATTAACAGGGCACCAATGACACCCAAAAGCGAGACGAAGAGGAGCAGGAAATAAAATTTCCGGGTATTCAATGAATCGGTTGCCTGCTCGATCTTTTTGCTGCTCTCAACCTCTCTCATGGTGACGTCCTTATCAGAGTTGAAAACACAGGGACTATTAAATGTCTTCGCTTTGTGTTACCGGTATTGATACCCCTCGGTGAAAAAGGAATATGGTCAGAACATGTTTACCCTCCAAGGCTTCTGCTATGGTGAGGGTCAAACACAAAGGAAAAAGCCAGGAACTTATTGAACAGAGAGGAAATCGGGATAAGGGAGTTGATTCTATCGTACCGAGATCAAGGAGGGGGAGTCGCCCTCTCCAGCCAGGAGCATCACCAAGCGAAAGGAGACCGCGGGAAACAGAATAATCCTTTTGTATGCGTTCCTCACGCTATATATAAATCTAACTCTTATCCGGGCTCCTTTTGGGATGAAAACCAAAAATCTTTAAGATTTAAGAATGCATCAGGTACTGATGGCAAAAAAGAAGGAAAAGGGAGTCAAAGAGGAAGAACCCCTCAAGCTGTTCTATATTTTTTACAACCAGGAGCGCTGGGACAACTGGATCAACACGCTAAAGGAAGCGGATTTCACGGCGAAAGACGATTCCGAAGAGATGCCTGACGGCTATACCACCCTCTATAATTTTTCCATGGACGTGACGATCGAGGTCCTGAAGATCATCCGGCTTTTCCAGAACGAGAGGTTTACCAAGGAGGAGGCCCTCCAGAAGCTGAACCAGGTTGAGGCCATCGTGATGTCGGATGTCAAAGCTGAGACTATCGAGGAGTATGTGGAATCGCTCCAGCTCTCCATGCTCGTCCTCTTTGCAGGCTGCAAGCGATTCCTTGAGGGCGGGTACTCTACCGATATCAAAACCCTTGTCAAGGATGGGAAGAAAGCAGGCGACGAAGACCTTGAGACAGCCCTCGGCATTGCCGCAGAGATCGGCGCCAATGTCATCAATGGGGCAGCCTGCTGCAGCAAGTACATCAGGGATGATATCGAGCAGCCGGGACTATTCGATGAGTGGCTGATCGAGATCGAGAGCATGCACGAAGCTATGGGATCCCTCAAGAATTTTGATGAGGAGGCTGGAGAGGCGTCGTGATCGCCGGCAGGGCCCGGTTCAGGCATGCACGGAAGATCGAACGGGCGGTAGGGTATCGGATCCCTGATCTTGCATTTCACGGTGCGACGCTTGACGCCCTCTCCTCCCGTCTCAATACCGAACGCCTTGATCATGTCCTCAAAGAACAGATCCTCTCGTTCTTCACCTCGTTTCTCCGATGTAACTGCCGGGACAATCCCCACTGCGGCTGCCCCGAGAAGAAATTTGCCCGCGAGATCATAGAACTCCGGGAGACTGGGCTGGATCACAGGCAGATCGCCCTTGTTATCCAGGATGAGTATGGTATCGACCTCTATCCTGCAGATATCCTCAGTTTTCTCGAGGAATCCGTTCATGTGCTTGAAGCGATACGGGATGTTGCTTCACTCATGAAGAGGGCCGAGCTTGAGCAATCCGCGATTGAGCATATCGGGTTGATCGAACAATAGGTGGGTATGGCCGAATTCCTTATCCCCTCCTTTTCCTATTATTACCGTGATCCCCATGAAAAGGTCACTGACCGTGCTCTGGAAACATTCGGTAGACCAGACTGAGCCCTGTCTCCTCTGTACGGATACCCGCAAAACCCTTGTGGAATTGTTGGAGGAGCTCCGTCCGGTATTCCAGGAGGAGGGGATCCACTTCAGGTTCCTTGAGGAGAAGGTGCCTCCGGAAAAGGGAATCAGGGTGAATACTGTCATGCTCAATGGCATCCCGCTCTCATCGCTCCTTTCCGCTGCTGCCAAAGGAGAGGAATACTGCCATGCTTCCCGATGCATGCCGATCCGGAACCTTTACCTGTCACTACCAGGACCTGACGGGATACTCTGTGGGGAAGCCCCCGAGATCCTTTTCCGGAAAGCGATCCTTCAGGCACTCGAGGATGATATACAAGAAGGGTCTGCAGCAGGCAGGTAACTCTTATCAGCTCTGCCCGTGAGAACAGGATAGAGGTATCACTCTTGGCGCTCTTTCTTACGATCCGCGAGATTTTCCTCATCATTGATATCCTACTGATCCTGGTCATCATTTTTGACAAGAGAAAGAATCCCACTTCAACGGTAGGGTGGATCCTTGTCCTGATTCTCCTCCCGGGACTCGGCTTTTTCGCTTACCTTTTTCTTGGCCAGGACTGGACAAAACGCCGCCTGTTCTCAAGAAAAGCAGAAGTTGACCAGATCATTATGGAGACCGTGACCTCCCAGAAGAAGGAACTCAAGCGTATAGGGATGGAACATAGGGGTGGTGCATACGAACGGCTTGTGAGTATTGCAAGAATGCTCCTCGAGAGCAACCAGGCAATCATCACAAATGATAACACACTCACCATTTTTACTGACGGAAAAGAGAAGTTCAATTCCCTCTTTTATGCCATCAGGAGTGCTAGGCATCATATCCACCTCCAATATTACATCATACGGGATGACCCGCTCTCTCGGGATCTGATCTCGGCGCTCACTGTGAAGGCACAGGAGGGGGTGGAAGTCAGGCTGCTTGCCGATTCACTGGGGATGAAAGTGAAGAAGAAAGAATTGGAGAAGTTTCTCCAGGCAGGTGGAAAATATGCGGCATTTTTCCCCCGTTTATACACCCTGAATTACCGGAATCACCGGAAGATAGCGGTGATCGATGGCACTTCAGGATTTATCGGGGGATACAATATCGGTGAAGAATATCTTGGGAAAGGGCCGCTTGGATACTGGCGTGATACAGCAATCCGGATCGATGGGACGGGAGTCAACGGTCTGCAGCTCCGGTTCTTCATGGACTGGAACTATGCATCGGACGAAAAGATCTCCTTCGATCCCGTTTATTTCCCTGAAAAGACGGGGCATGGGACGTGTCCGCTCCAGATCGTCTCGAGCGGCCCCGATGCACGCTGGAACCAGATCAAGGACGGATATGTGAAGCTGATCCAGAGCGCCATGGAATCGGTATATATCCAGACCCCCTATTTTATCCCGGATGAGAGCATATCGGACGCTCTCCGGATAGCAGCACATTCCGGAGTGGATGTCAGAATCATGATACCCTGCAAACCCGATCACCCCTTTGTCTATTGGTCGACCCTCTCATTTATCGGAGACCTCCTCGATTCCGGGGTGAGAGCCTATACGTACGATAATGGATTCATTCACGCAAAGACGATCGTGGTCGATGGTATCGCAGCCTCGGTGGGAAGTGCCAATTTCGATGTCCGGAGCTTCAGGCTGAACTTCGAGGCAAATGCCTTCTTTTATGATCCGGAATATGGAGGTCAGATGATGAAAGCATTCCTGGACGATCTCCCGAAATGTACTGAAATAACGCTTGAGGGGTATAAGAACCGGTCACGATGGATAAAGGTGAAAGAATCGGTCTCAAGACTCTTCTCTCCGCTTGGGTGATCATCTCCACATTTCCTTCCGGAAGAAAAATTCTGTTTTTATGATGGGGGAATTCAGGTCACCAGGATTCATATGGAATCGCTCTTCAGCAACTCCTTTGTGGAAAACGCGGTTTTGTCAGGAGAAAAAGGTGATTGGAGTTATACCTTGCAATACTCTTTCTGCACGCTCCTCAGAGCAAATCCGGCAATGAGGGAGAGTATTCCGTATAGAACAAAATACAGGCCGATAAGGTACCCGAAGATAATGATCGAACCGATGAGCGGGTAGATCATGATCAGGATTGCGAAAATGATCGAGAGGATCCCAAGGAGGAACACCAGCCAGCGATGGGGGTAATCCTTCTCTGACAGAGCAAGGGTCACATTCATTATACCGATTACAAACAGGACAACGGCGATGATGATTGTCAGGATCGCTCCAAAGATCTGGGGTGCTACAAGGGCTGCGGCTCCAACGATGAATCCAAGAATCGCCGCAAACAGCAATAACGATGGACGCCCTGATCCCCCCGGACTCATCAATGCTGCCACAAGAGCCAGAAGCGCAAGCACAATGATCAATACGCCAAAGAGCATGACAAGGACTGCAGCAGTCACTTCCGGATAGATAAAGATCAGGATACCGAAGATCAATGCAAGTAAACCGAGAATAATGAATGTACCCCACTTTACGGTACAGATCCGTTCTTCATACACAATAATGTCAGTCATCTGATGACCTCAGTAGCTCCTGAAAATTCTTGCTATAAATATCTTTTCTGTTTCAATTGTCGATTTTTCAATCTGGGAAGGATGAAATAGAAATACCAGATCTTTTTAGGGCAGTATGTTAGTTAAATCCCGGTTCTCATCCATGACAGATATCCTTTCAGCCATGACAAGGCCGGAATAAAAAAAGGAGAAGGCAAGAACTGGTTTATTTCCCAAACAACTTTTTGAAAAAGCCCGAGATACCGGTTGCTTCTTTTTGTGCACCCATCAGCTCCTGGGCCATACTTGCAACTTCTGGTGAAGCCTTCATGGCGAGCTTCGACTGTTCACCGAGCATGCTGGTAAGTGCCTGGGGCTCAACTTTCTTTCCGGCAAACATCTTGCCGATGTAGCCAATGACCATCGGGGCAGCAATGGCCAGTACCTTGCCGACAATCTCCGGCGGAAGCCCGGTCTTCTTGGCGATAGCGTTCTGGATGGTCCCCATTTGGCTCCCGAGAAGGCTGCTGACCATGCTCGATCCACCTGCTGCAGCGGAACCTCCGAGAAAACCTCCCAGGTTGTCCATCGGGTTCTGGCCACCCATCTGTCCGAGCATCCCGGTGATCATATCCGCTCCACCCTGTTTCGATGCAGTGTTCGACATGGAACCGAGGATCATCGGAAGCGCCATGCCTAGTGCTGATGAGACTCCTTTTTCATCGCCGCCAACTGCTTTGGTGATCTGAGAGAGGTTGTCTCCCGTCGCCACCTGTTTCATTAAATCTGCAACAATGTCCATAATGCATAAGGATGGCAGGGGATGGGGATTAAAGCTATGTATGGAACTTGGGAGTAAGGTAATCATTCCTTTTTGATTGGGGGTTTCCCGGTCAAAAGCTATTTCTCCCATCTCGTTGCTCATTACAAGTAACCGTCTTCGCAGCAATGAAGACAGGGAGATGATACAATGGGTCTTTTAAACCGCATGGGTACCGTAATCAAGGCGAAGATGAACAAGTTGATCGGACGGATGGAAGATCCCCGGGAGACGCTTGATTATTCGTATGAAAAGCAGCTCGATCTGCTGCAGAATGTGAAACGGGGAGTCGCGGAGGTAGCCACCTCCAAGAAACGGCTCCAGTTGCAGAGGGCAAAGCTGTTGGAGAGCAGTGAAAAGCTCGAGGCCCAGGCACGGGAAGCAGTGGCAGTGAACCGGGAAGATCTCGCACGCCTCGCCCTCGAACGGAAACAAGCCCTCATCTCCCAGATAACAGGCCTTGACAAGGAGATCGCTACCCTCGAGGCCGAGCAGGAGAAACTCGTTGAGGCTGAAAAACGGCTCTCCACAAAGATTGAAGTGTTCCGTTCCAAAAAAGAGACCATCAAGGCTCAGTATTCTGCGGCAGAAGCACAGGTTAAGATCAGTGAATCGGTCTCCGGCATCAGTGAAGAGATGGCCGATGTAGGGATGTCGATCGAGCGCGCAGAAAGTAAAACAGAAGAGATGAAGGCACGTTCGGCAGCCCTGGATGAGCTCCTCGCAGAAGGCACGCTCGTTGATTTCACTGCTGGTGAGGATGATATCGAGCGTGAGCTGGCCAAGATCGGCAAGCAGGGCAGCATCGAAACAGAACTAGCCAAACTGAAATCAGAGGTGGGCAAAAAATGATCATCCGAATCATAGGCCAGGGGCAGTATAACGTCAAGAGCAGTCTCTTCGATGAGCTGAACAAGATTGACAACAAGATTGTAGAACATGTCCAGAAAGGGAATGAAAAAGGATACAAGAAAAGCCTCGCCGAGCTGATCGGAAAGATAGTCAAGGAGGGGGATGTGGTCGACCACAAGGAGATCATCGAATCCGATGTCATCGTTCCCCCATCTGACATGACGCTGGAAGAGGCCCGGCAGGTCTTCAAGGGCACGGGGATCTTTGAAGGGTAGCCGGAACGTCCCCCAATCACAATGTTTTGAACAATACTAAAAATAACAGAACATTTACAGCGGAATACCCCACAGGGGGTACCACTTCGCTATCTCTTTTTCGATGGGAAGATCTTTTTCAAGCAGCGACCGGACCCTGAACTCCATGGCACTGTCCCGGGTTTTGCCGTCAAGGGGAATGAATGGATAAAATCGTCCCAGCTTGAAATGGTATACCCAGTAGACTGGTTTTCCTTTCTCGAACCGGAAGATTGCACAGAGAAGGTAATCACCGAATCCCTTCTCGATCAACGTCTGGCTTACCAGGTGAATCCCCCCAACAAGATCATCGAAGTCGGGATCTTCCAGGATCACCCAGGTAAACCGGTATTCATCGGTGACTATTCTGAAAGAGCTTCCCGTCTCCCGGGAGCTGAACTGGAGCAGTTCCTCGATCTCCGTCCTTGCCTCGTCGTATTGGGAGGACTCGATGGGTTTAAAACATATGCCGGCTCGAGGGGCAGGAACAAGGTTAAATTCGCTCTGCATCGTCACGCTGGCTGAAGAGATGGCGAACAGTTTGTCGAGGTTTGCCTTAGGGAGAGCCGTGGTTCCCAGCAATGCTCCCAGTGCTTCCCTAATCCCCACGGCCGGCCAGCTCCTTTTCAATCCGATCAAGAGCAGCAATCCGCTGCTCAACGGACGGATGTGTCGCGAACAGCGCCATGATCGATGATCCCGAGAGAGCAGGGATGATGAAGAAGGCATTCATCCCTTCCACCTTTCGCAGATCGTCTTTTGGTACCCGGTCCATCATCCCACTGATCTTCATCAGGGCCGATGCAAGCTGGGACGGCCGTCCAGTCAGGACTGCAGAGCCACGGTCGGCGGAGAACTCGCGATACCGCGAGAGCGCTTTGATCAGGAGGTAGCTGATGACCCAGACGGCCGCTGCGAACACCGGGATGATGAACCAGAGATTCTGCTTCCCTCCCCTTCCCGATGTGACCCTTGAGGCCGACAGGGAATTTCTGAAGATGAAGAATGCTGCAGTAGAGATCAGGCTTGCAAGAGTCATCACCATGACATCCCGGTTCTTCACATGGCTCAGTTCATGGGCAAGGACCGCTTCAAGTTCTTCCTGGTTGAGCGTTGAGCGAAGCCCGGTGGTAACCGCAACAACAGAATTTTTGGCATTTCTCCCCGTTGCAAACGCGTTTGGAATGGCACTGTTCACAATCGCGAGCTTCGGACGGGGGATCCCGGCAATCGAGCAGAGCCGGGTAAGAGTCTCGTAGAGTCGCGGCTCTTCCTGTTCGGTGACAACGCGGGCACCCATGGAGAGGAGGACCATGCGGTCCGAAAAAAAATACTGGAGGAGGATCATCCCTGTCACAATGAGGAGCAGCAGGAGAGAATCAATCCCGATATATGCCAGCACCGCGATGAAGATAAAATACACCAGGGCTATCAGGAACATTGTTCCGATCATTCGCACCTGCAATCCCCTGTCCTTTGCCCACCGGACCATAACGATAGATCTCCCTGATTTTCAATGCCAGCAGAAATTCCCCTCCAGAATAATGAACAGGTAACGGCTGAGAATTACTGCAGTTCTAGGCATGTATCACATAGACTATCGGACGATAAATAGATTCTCACTCCGGAACAGGGTTCTTCTTCCCAAAAAAATCCAATAAAAATCGTCCAGACATGCGCTCTGAAGAAGTTCTGATGATGCTACTCTGTTTAGGTGTGAAGCAATGAAACGTCCTGCCAAATCCTGGAGGCTGTTTCAGATGCGTTCATAACAATTCAGATGTGGTAGCTTTGAGAGAGATCCCACATTCCGGTCAGGCAGTAACAATAATCCCCCAGGGGCACAATCATTTGAAACGGGGGGAAGGAACCGATACAACCTCACCAATTCCATGAGAATGAAAAAGAATACCCGTTCTGACAGAGACTCACTTTGAGAGAGGTATCCCGGCACCATGAAGTCAATCGATGAAATCAACCATAAGATATCACTCGGGGAGGCTGCGGTTCTCACCGCTGCTGAACTCAAGCGACAGGTCGCTGACGGAGAGCACCTCACCGTGTCAGACGTGGATGTGGTCACTACCGCGACGTTTGGTATCATGTCAGGAACACTCGCCCTGTTGCACATCCCGGTCTCTGATCCCGGTACCTTTCACCATGCAGAAAAGGCCTGGCTCAACGGGGTTCCCGCTATACCCGGTCCCTGTCCGAACGAACGGCTCGGTCTTGTCGACCTTGTGGTCTTTGGAACGTCCCAGGCAAACCAGTCATATGGCGGGGGCCATCTCTTCCGGGATCTGGTAGAGGGGAAGGAAGTGGAAGTCATCGTTGAGACCAGCGGACGTCAGATCTCCCGGAATGTGACTCTCGCTGAGGTAGGTCTTGCCCGGATTGTAACCACACGGAGCGCATATAAGAACTACCTGGCACTTGTCAACCGGAACCAGGGTGCGGAAAGGACCATCTTCTCGGTCAAGGGGATTTCAGGGCCGTGCCGCGAGGTTAGCGTAAGCGGATGTGGAGATATCAACCCGCTCCAGAACGATCCACAAGGGAGGGTGATAGGTGTTGGCAGCCGGGTTCTCCTCAATGGCGGGACGGGGTATATCATGGGACCGGGGACCAGAAGTACACAGGAACACCCCAACATTGCTGCATGTGCTGACATGAAAAGGATGGTCCCAGAGATGATGGGAGGATTTGTCACCTCCGATGGACCTGAATGCATCACCTCCCTTGGCGCCGCAATCCCGGTGCTTGATGACGCTATTCTCGATAGTATCCTTGTCACCAATGCAGGCATTCCGCTGCCCATCGCTGATATAGAGGGGCGTATTGTCTTCACCTCGTCACATTACGGTGAAGTATGGGATCATACTGACCTTGAAATCACCTATTCCCCGGAAGCCTGCCTCCAATGCGAACCCTGCCAGGCTGCTGCGGTCTGCCCTACCCGGGCAATTATTCCCGGAGAGAGAATAGATCCCCTCCACTGTGTCCATTGTGGCACCTGTCTCCAGGAATGTATTGGAGGAGCGTTCTCCGGCAACCTCGGGACCATTACCGTGGATACCAGGCAGATCCCCATCACATGCAGGCAGTCATCCCGGGAGCATGCCCTCCGGATCTGCGACCATCTCAAGGTGCTCGTCACCGAAGGGAAATTCAACCTCACGGGAAAATGCGGGAATCTCTGGTGAAGGAAATTCCCAAGGCGATCCACTTGCACCGAGAGTAAATCAGCACTGGTTCAAAAAAGAGAGGGTGAATTTCAGGATTAATGAGTGACGAGTTTTGGTAAACTCTTTGCCCGGTCCACCCAGCCCTCGACCATTTTCTGGGTAGGAACCCGCCGGACCAGGTTCTTTGCAGCATTGGCCTCTTCAAGCTTCTTTACCAGTTGTCCGGTTTCCGGATAGCCAGTTCAGGTACACTGTCCTCCCCGGCAGCTTCGAGGAGATCCGAATACTCTGATCCGATACCCTTTATCCGGTACAGATCAGCGGGGTTGACCTACGTGAGAATCTTTGAGGGATCAATACCGGTTATCGGTATAGCATTTGGGTTCCTGCGGAGTGGAAAAGAAGATAAGTGGGGTCTCCTCAAGTGGGGATTGATCATTGGGATTATTCTTGGGATCATTTTCGGCCTCATCTCTTTGTTCACTGGAGGTATCCTCGCTGGTTTGGGTGAAGCATGGGGAGTATTCATCTCGATTGTGCTCTACGTAATAGTTTTCATTATAGGTGTCTTCATTGGCGACATGATCGAGGGAATGAAGAAAAAGTAGAGGGGATAGCCCTGAATATGGTGTCTCTATCAATCGTTCCATCTTTTTTTCCCATGGAATAGTTCTCTTTTCAGATTACTATGGAGATACTCTTATCCATCCATGAGTAAACGCCTTTTTCTGTGAGAAAGTAATCCAAATTTCAGAGCGAGAGCGTAAACCTCATGTAGAAGGGATACCGATCGTTGAAATGGAGCAAGAGAAATGCCAAAGGTAAATGAAGCCACGGTAGTAAAAGTCATCGAACTGATCGGCACCTCCCCAAAGAGTTGGGAAGATGCGGCAGCCAATGCGATAAAGGCAGCGGGAAAAACGGTGAGAAATATCACGGGAATGGAGTTGAAACGCTGCTCTGCCACCGTTGAAAACAGCAAAATTGTTGAGTATAAGGCTGTTGTGAAGGTTGCTTTCGACGTCGAACGATAAATCCGGAAACGCAATCCTTCGAGGGGAGGCGCCAACCACTTCCCTTCCCTAATGTTCAGGCACAACCTTTCATGCAAACGTGATCCTCTTCTCAGGGAGGGGAAGTTCCATATCTCTCGAACTGAATCGGTTGTTCAGAATCAGTGCCCTGCTTGTTTCACGAAAATTCGGGGAGGAGAGAGAAAGAAGCGCCCATATACCTTTATTTGAGATTCGGTCTTATTTTATTGCCTGGAAAATCACTCTTCTGGGGAAATGTTTATTTTGGGTAGTTCTATACCATTGTAACCATAAAGAGGTGAAGAAAGTATGGATATTGTTACCGCCTTTGTCGGGCTGATCCAGCTGATCATAGCGATCCTTCTGGCAGTAGTCGCTCTTTACATTGGTTATTCAACATTCTCAAAGATCACAAAAGGAATCGATGAAATCCAGGAACTCAAGAAAGGAAATGTTGCGGTGGGAATCATCATTGCAGCGATCTTCTTTGCTATCGCCATTGTGATCCAATCCGGAGTTGCCGGAATCTCGATAGGGATCACCAACGCTCTCGGAGGAGACTGGTGGTCGCTTGTCGCAGCCTTCATCCAGCTGATTCTCGGGATCGTCCTTGCCATCGCAACTATCTATCTTGCCCTGAATATCCTTGACCGCCTGACGAAAGGGATCAATGAGTTCGAGGAACTGAAGAAGGGCAATGTTGCTGTTGCGCTGATGATGGCTGGAGTGATTGTTGCTACTGCAGTGATCATCCAGTCCGGGGTTATCGGGATCACCTCGGCCCTTATCTAACTATTTTTCTTTTTTTCCGATGGAATGGTAGTCCAACAAGTGCCATATATTGCCAGATCATGAGAACAGCATTCCTGACATCAGCTCTCCCCCATGACTCGCAGACTACTACCTTCATGATGGGGAAAGAGAGAGACGCACTGACAACCCGGTATTTACAACTGATTGTAACCGTATCTGAAAGCTTCCTTATTCTCCATCGGTAAATGTGGGGTCATATCTCACTGATAGAACACGCACCGTTCATGATCTTTTTGAAAAACATGCTGATGTATCCTTCAACCAGACGGCTCATTCTGATTTAGAGGGTGCTCTCCGCTTGAATCTTTTGAGGAGAAACGCCCCCAATGCAACCGCCATAAGGCTATTGAAGGTTACAAAGACAATTGGATTTTTCATATCGGTACCAACCAGGTTGCCATGGACGATCCCCAGGAGGAGGGCAACCCAGATAAGGGCATGGAAGAACCGCCAGTATCCCGGCATTACACGACGAAGCATTACCCCTGCAAGAGCGATATAGATGAGGATCAGGGAAGGCCGCCCTGCATTGGAAAGAACTACCTGAAGAGAACCCAGCCGGGGAAGGAATACCAAGGCATTCATCAGCCGGACTGCCAGCAGAACCGGGTGAAGAGTGATCAGGATGAGGCCTGTTATGGAAAAAAGATGGTGAATCGACAGAAATGAACTGCCGAATGTCTGATGTATCTCACGTACCCAGGGAGTCATGATTGCAGCGATCGCCAATAAAGAGAAACCAGCAAGCCCTGCCAGGCGTATTCCATTCGTATAAATGGATAGTGACGGATGGATTGCAACAACAACGACAGATAATAGAAGAAGGATTGCGATACTGACCAGGACAAGATACCCCATGCGTGTGGTGGCCATCAAAAAGGCCTGATTTACGCAGGGGCTTATAGCAGTTTCCTCACTTCTCAAAATTTGGCCTGACCAGCTGCATTCAGGAGCCGGGCAATCCATTTCAAGGGGTTCACTCTATCATGGTGTCCCCACATTGGAGGGCATTGCTTTGGGGATTCCTCTCAGGACTTCCGGGCATGTGCCATGATCGTCCGCATCACCATCGGGTTTGCCGCCTCCGGAGGTAGTCCAATCTCCTTTACGACAAGCCGTGTGAGAAGCGAGGATTCGATTCCGGGATGGGCGACGGTTATCTGGCTGACCGCCCGGGACACCTCTTTCACCCAGGCATATCCGTCATCCATCGAAGAGTATATCTCTTCACCTCCTTTTGGTTCGGCCCATGAGGAGAGGAGATAGGTAATACGCTCGATATTCATCAGACGCTCAAGTGATCGCATTGAGGCCTTGGGATCATCATAGATGGGGAAATCCCCTGGAACCGGGATAGCATCCCCGGAAAACAGGATCATCTCCGGAGAGAGAAGAAGCGAGATTGATCCTGATGAATGGCCCGGGGTATGAATAACTTCGAGGGACCGGCCATCACCAAGTGTGATCGAATCCCCGTCTCCGATGAGCCGGCTGACCCTGACCGGACCTCCGACAAGCTCTTGAAAGCCGGGAACCGGACGTTCCCGTTCCTGACATCGCGTATCTTCAATCCATTGTTGTTCAGCCGGATGGGCTGCAATGCTACATCCGGTGGCCTCCTGGATTGCCATTGCTCCCCCGATATGATCAGGATGGGAATGCGTCAGGATTAGTAATCTTATCTCTTCCGGTTTCCTGCCGAGATCCCGGATCTCACCAAATATTCTCTGCTCCGACCCGTACACCCCGGCATCAATGAGCAGGAGGGATGTCATCGTCGGGATCAGAAACGAGAAAACGTAACGCGAAACGGGGCCTGATGGAGAAGGGACGCTGAACGGTATCCTGACCGGATAGACGGGGGAAGAACAGAGGGGCATGGCGATTTGTCCTCCTTTGTTCTTATTTACATGCTCTCCTTAAATAGAACATTCCTTGTTTATTGATGAGAATCATGATAAAAAGCCTCTATGGGATAATTTGACAGAGGAAGCTGCGATCCCTCATGCAATTCTTCGATCCATTCGGCAGACAACAGGAGATGATTAGAAAATTACTCTCACGACATTACCCGTGGTGAAACGAATCTCTGGACTCTGACCTGGTCCTGTGGTATTCCACCATCGCGGCCGCATCCTCGACTGCCCTGATTTTGTCATGGCTTCCGGTGTACAGGATCCTGATGCCATCAGTATCGTCTTTGAGATATGCGGCATTGCTGTAGAGTATGAGCGTGATTTCCCCCTCAGGCCCGAAATGATGCTCTTCGGCCTCACTTCTCATGTACCGCTCCCGTTGATCTCGTGAAGGTGCAGCATACTTGTTCTCAAACCGAAATATTCCCATCAAAACCTCATGGATTGGAATACCTGATAGTCTCGCGGAGTCTGGTGTGAAAGTGGAATCATTTCCATTCCCACCAAAGAAACGTTGAATAGAACAAAGCGGTTCAGAAAAAATTTAACGGATGTTCGCTATGAATAGTGCATGAAATGTATCATCGCCATCCTTGCGGTATTCTGCATTGCACTTCTCATGGTGGCCGGCTGCACGACCCCAATGGAACCTCATACCACTCCAGACACGACAGCTCCGACAGTCACTCCTACGGTGCCGCCTGATCTCATGCCGGAACCGACCGATATCGTCCCCCCTTACCAGCAGGTATCAATCCAGATCTCCAAGAACACCGTTGCCACTGATCCCTGGATCTCCGTGGTCTTTGCCGGTGGTGGCGGCCAGTCCTATGTGGTCAGCATGCAGGCAACAGTCATACGATCTGATGGAGGCATCGAGACAGAGATTGCCCAGTCACCTGGAATCGGGACTACACTGATGTTTGCCGGGACCACGAGAGACGACAGGGCTATCGTGAATGTTACTTACACCGATGGGATGACGTACACGGTGAAAGATGAACTCGTTCCGTTCCAGAATATCAACCCCTGATCTTTTTCTCCATTCTGAATCACTCCGCACGGAGCGCTTCTATCGGGTCGAGATTCGACGCACTCCATGCCGGATATACTCCAGAGAGGACGCACGTGATGAATCCGATGGCCATTCCAAACGGGACGTACATGAGGCTTGCCGGGGCAAAGAAATAGTCAGTGCTGCCGACCATTGCAAGGACCACGACCCATCCGATAGTGAGACTTGCCACAGCCCCGATCACTGCCCCAAGACCCCCGAGAATGGCAGATTCGTAGATGAACATCTTACGCACCTCGCCCTTCTGGGTCCCGATGCTCCGAAGGATACCTATCTCCCTGATCCGCTCGGTGACCGACATCATCATCACGTTGAAGATGGAGACCGCTGCGACGAGCAGGGAAATCCCGGCAATAGCCATAACAAAGGTGGTCATTGTTCCAAGGGTCTCGGTAATATTCTCGAGCATGCGGCTGCTGTCCTGGACCGAGACCTGCTCCTCTTTCTTGTTCAGCTGCTCCTCAATCTCGGTGCTGACGATCCCGGCATCATCGATATCATCGAGGATGATATTGACCTGGCGGTACTCCCCTTCTCCACCATAGATTCCGGTAAACAGCTTCTCGCTCCCGATGATGGCCGAATCGGTGTTCAGGTCCATGGCCATCCCCCTTTCCTCGATGATTCCGACCACTCGTACTGTGATGGTGGCATTTTCGTCAGGATCGCCGATATCGATCTTGCTTCCGAGTGTCAGGTCCAGGCGTCCGGCAAGGGAGGGGCCGATAATGACGGAGCTGGTGCTCTTGGGGTATGCTCCCGAGGCAAGACCCATTATCTCCGGGATGACCTCCTGGTCAAGACCATAGATAGTTGCCCTCCGCTCCTCATCTCCTACTTCGATGGTATCGGATTCGGAATAGAGGGCATATACCGTCCCATATTTCGAGGCTATCCTCTCAATATCCTTGAACTGGTCCTCGGGAATGAAGTCATCATCATCCAATCTTCCACCCGGCCCCCCGGGCCCGGGCATGCCGCCCCCACCACCTTCCCGGGATTCGGTGACAACCAGGACATTTCCCATTTCCGAGAGTTGTTCGGTCACCGAGAGCGTCATGTTCGCCCCCATCATCCCCATTGTGGCAATGGCGACGACCCCGATAACGATCCCGAGAACAGCCAGCGTGGATCTGAGAAAGTGGAGCCGGATACTCCGAAGAGCAAGCCGGAAAATGATGTCCTTGCCCCTCATGTGATCCTGCCGTCCTTTATGATGACGTTCCTTTTTGCACATGCTGCAACGGTCGGATCATGGGTTACCATCAGCACAGTCCGTCCCTGTTCGTTCAGCGTCCGTATCATCTCCATGATCTGTCCCCCGGTCGCCGAGTCCAGGTTGCCGGTGGGTTCATCGCAGAGAAGGATCTGGGGATCGTTGACGAGGGCCCGTGCGATGGCAACCCGCTGTTGCTGACCCCCTGAGAGTTCCGGGGGTTTGTGCCTGGCAAGTGCGGCGTCAATCCCGACCTTACTGAGTAACCGGGATATGTGACCATGTTCATCCTCCTGCCGATGTTTCATCAAATAGGGATATTCGACATTCTCATAAGCGGAAAGGAGGGGGATGAGGTTGAACTTCTGGAAGATGTACCCGATGGTGTTCAAGCGGAGTCCTGTGAGTTCGTGATCATCCATCGCCCGGGTGTTTCTTCCTGCAATCAGAAGATCGCCGGAAGTAGGGCGATCGAGACATCCAAGCTGGTTCAGGAGGGTGGATTTTCCTGACCCGGAAGGGCCCATGATAGCCACGAAATCCCCCCTCTGGATGGTGAGCGAGATATTATCGAGTGCAGTAACATCTCCGGATTTCAGCGGGTATACCTTGGTGACACCCCGTAACTCGATCAACGGCTGGTCATCCATTCCCCTCACTCCAGGGATCATTTGCTGAACCGTTCCCGGATCTTTTCCAGGTATCCCTTACGCCATGCTACAAGAACACCGATGATGGCGATAATGACAATGAGGATCGGGATGACCGGGATCTTACTGAAGCCACTGCCAAATCCCATCATCCCCATTCCTCCGCCACTTGGGCGACCTTGCATTGAAGGAGGCCCCTGGAAGCCCCCGTCTGCTGATCCCCCAGCGGTTGAGTTCCCAAAGCTAAGTGCCGAAACATCGAACGTCTCCTGGTAAGTCTCTCCTTCATCATCGCGGTACGATACGACAAGGGGGATTTGGGACAGTCCCGGGGCTTTACAGGTGATCTCAAAACTGGAAAAGTCATCCGGCTCAAGAGCTCCCACCACATAGACCGGGTCTGGATCAATTGCCCAGGCAGGGTCTCCAACCGTTACCGTCACTGATTTTGCATCTTTCAGTCCGGCATTGGTGACGTCCCCGGAGATGGTCAGGCTCGCCCCTCCTCCGGCCACTTCTATGTTGTTCACCACGAGTTCAGCAGCAACCTTCCTGTTTCCCAGCATCACCGGCAGGGTGATGGTCTCGTTATGCTGGTTCGGACCATTTCGGTAGAGGACATCCAGGACAAGTACCGTAGCCTTCTCTGGGGTGATCCCGAAGGTGACCTGCCTCTCTTCGTCAGGTTTGAGCGTCCCGACAAATACGGCACTTTGCGACGGGCTGATACCGTCCCCGCCCGGTACGACCGTCACGCTGTTCACCTCATTATCGCGGGGATTGCTTATCGAGAGGGTGATTTTGTCCTCCTCACCGGAGGTGAAGGTGTCCGGCGATTTGACAACCGAGACCAGGAGGGGGGTATCGTCAACTTTTACCGCGATCGGGTAGCGCATACTCCCCGAATCGGTGAAGTCGACATAGAATATCGGGAAATATGTCGCATCCTTGACGTCAGCCTCGACAAGGAACGTGAAGACGAGGGAATTTGACGCCCCGAGGACTCCCACCTTATCGTAGGTCTGGTAGTTGACTACATCAAGTTCTTCGGAAAGGAGCTCAACACGGTTGATCTTCACCGGGGATGATCCTGAATTGGTTATCCGTATTGCCAGTGTTCCCTGGTCATACTGCATCAGGATCGAGGGATCGAGGGTAACATTCGTGATTGCGACATATGCTTCTGACGATGCCTCAGTTGTAGAATCTGCCGCCGAGACAAGGGTACAGATGCTTCCCAGGCTGAGAAGTAGTACAAGGAGAGAGAGAATCAGATATCTTCTGGTAGCGGTTCTTTTCCCTTTCATCATAATGGTTCTGCCTCATATGCGTTTGTTAGGGTTTAACACAAGGGCGGTGTTCTTGAGAGGATCGGATATCGGTCCATTCAGGAACATGGAGGGAAAAGGTGGCTTTGCTCCCACCGGGGTTATTTGTAGGAGGATCAAAGACCGATGCGCTCAATATTGATTCCGGGTCCCGGCCTCTCATCCCACAGTTTCATGGTTGTACATGAGAAGATTGCGGAATCCGGGATCGGTTTTTTTGGATCGGGCTATCCGGTCCCTCCCATATTCCTAATTTGCATGGAGTGATTGTTCCATGCCGGATTGGCCGGCACGTATAGTATATTTTACATTATGTTATATAAAATCTACCAATAGAATCCCAATTCAGGAGGGAGTATATGATGAAACCAGTGAGGACGTCTGATGACTCTTCGACTGCATATCACAACTGTTAAGGGGCCCCGGGATAGGAGAAGACCTCTTCAATACTCACGTTGAAGAAACGGGCAATTTTGAAGGCAAGCTCGAGAGATGGATCATACTTTCCCTTCTCAATGGCAAGGATAGTCTGGCGGGTGACCCCCAGCTGCTGTGCAAGGGCATCCTGGGTGAGGTCATGCATGGCCCGAAAGACTTTAATCCTGTTCTTCATCGCTCTCCCACTCTCCGTATTTCCGGGCATAATAGATCCTGAACCCGACATAGAGGAAGAACATCAGGAAGAGGAGCGCCAGTTGCAGATACCCAAAGTGCCCAAGCCGGATTAGACCGTCATCGGGGGGTCTGATGCTCTCGCCCGGAAGTCCCTGGCCATCTCCAAACGGTTTTATGCTCTCATTGATTCTGCTTGGTCCCTGGTCCGGCGGTCGTGGAAAGTGTGGGAAGGGGGGAGCGCCAAGACCGATGACAGCACTCCCCAGGCTGGTTGCAAAAAAAATCACCCAGAACACCATGAACGTCGCCATCCCTGCCTTCTGGTTGATCAGGACCGCCCGCTCGTCAGTCTGCCGATCAGTGATACTGCGCCAAGCCAGATAGAGGATCAGCACCCCCACAAGAAAGGCTGCTGAGATGAGGTAGGGTATCATGTACCGGACAGAAAACCAGAACATCCCGACCTCGACAAGGCCGATGATGCCGGCAAGGATATAGAACGTATTTTGCTTCATGAGATCGCAGATGTTAGTTAATTCGGACATTTAGTCATAAAAATTTTACGTGCATGTCGAGAAAAAGGAACTGAATGTCAGATCTTTGCTGCTTTTGGGGAAAACTGAGTCGAGGTTTCATATTCATACATCAAGGAGGGACCGTCACTGGATAACCCTTCAGGAGGAAGACCTCGTATTGCATGTAGGGAGGTGAAGCCGGACGCAGTCAAAAATTATTCCTGTTCTGTCAATTCTCCTTTCCCAGGAGAACTACAGCCAAAACACCAGGACTCCAGACATATGGTGGCTCCATAGCGACCGTTCATTCATTCTTACTAGAAAAGATATATTCGGGAAAAAAGGGAGACGATTTCAGGGATTGAGGGATTTGAAGGGAACGATCTGGTCGTAGACTTTAATTCTTCCTACTTCCGGGGCTGTTGCCCATATCTCCACCCGGTTCTGGAAGGTACTGCAGGGGAATGCCACGTTCTGGCCCATAAAATGCGGCGAATTCATTGTCTGGGACTGGACCACTCCATCTGGCTTTGTCAGGCTCACCTCAATCGGACCGACGAAATTCATACCATTGCCCCCATTGAGAGCCACATAGGTGAGCGGATCAGTGGTTCTCCCATTTGTCGTGACCTGGAACGTAAGGGAGTACTGGGGAGGAAGAGCCTGGGTGGGTCCCGGCGTTCCCATGCCAACCGGCTCTGTTGTGGTCATGGGAGTGGTCGTTGTGGGCAGGGCTGTGGTCGGCGTGGTACTTACAGGAGGCGTTTCCGGTGACTGGGTGCATCCTGAAACAACAAGGAACAGGATCACGAATCCCAGTGCAATGGTCAGGGCTATCTTCTTCATACGTGATAGTGTGATGATTCCCGGATTTAACCATTGTGGAACCGGATTGGCCGCGTCATGGTAGGAGAGTCGAGTGAGGACGTGATAACTCAAAGACTTATTGTTAATACATGATCAACCGCATCCTGTTGTAGAATAATGGAGAAGGGATATGACATCTGAGTGGGTGACAAAAAACCGTTTTGATCCAGTATACCTTCCGGTGATGGAAGAGAAGCTTTTCTTTGAAGGTGAGAAGAAGAAACGCTCGATAACAAACTATATTGTCCTTCTGACACTGGCAACAATCATCGCAACCTACGGGGTAATATCAGGATCGACGGCAACGGTCATCGGGGCAATGATCATTGCACCCCTGATGACTCCCATTATGGCGGCAACCCTTGCTATGGTACTTGGCAGGGGGACTCGCATCAAAAGATCGATCCTGGTTGTCTCGTTCAGTGTCCTCTATGTGATCGGGCTGGCCTTGCTTCTCTCTCTCTTTATCTCACCAATCGTTATTGGATTTGGCTCAAATCCAGAAATTACCACAAGAGTCTCCCCCAACCTGCTGGCTCTCTTCGTTGCCCTTGCTTCAGGAGCAGCCGGTGCCTTTGCAATCTCACGGGAGGATGTCGGGGATACCCTCCCTGGAGTGGCAATAGCTATCTCACTCGTACCTCCCCTGTCAGTGGTTGGTATCTCTCTTTCCAAGCTTCACTGGGGAGATGCCAGCGGGGCCTTTGTTCTTTTCCTCACCAACTTCCTCGCAATCATCCTGGCAGGAGGAGCTGTCCTGTGGCTCTCAGGAGTGAGCGTCAGCAGGATTACACCGCAAAGGGATGCGAACCGCAAACGTGCGTTCGAATTAGCCATCCTCGCTACCATTATCGTTGCAGTCATCCTTGGGTTCAACGGATACCGGACTCTTGAACAGGAGAGAGATACCGCACTCGCAAACACCGCGGTCACATCCTGGCTGGAGGGGACTTCGTATACCGTCACCAGACTGACCCTGAATTTTCAACCCCGCGACATCCTGCTGAATGGACCGGCACATGTCACGATTTCTATTGCTGGTACTGGAGAACTCGAAAGTATCGATGAACTTGCAAAAAATATGGAAGATGCTCTTGGTTACCCGGTCACCATCCAATTAGATGTTCTTCCAACCCAGGTCAATTATTATCCGAGACTTCTGAGGCAGGCTGCTTCCGGATAATGTCCGGGAACCCCGGCTACAACTTTTTTTTTCCCGCCATGTGCCGGTTGAAATAGACAAAGATGAGGATTACACAAAGAATCAATCCGACAGCTACAACAGTCCCCGCAATAAAATGTGCCATCAGGAGCCTCCAGATCAGCTCAGACCCAAGGGCAAATATGAGGCTCTCGATCGCTGCTCCGATTCCTACCGCAAGAAGGATCTCACCAGGTGATAATCCAGCCATCAATCCCACAACCGTGGCGCCGACACCGCCGGTTCCCTGGAGCGGGAGCATGACAAAAAATGCAACCCCGGGGATTCGCCACCGGGCCATCCACGGATGCTCCTCCATGAATTCCCTCCCCGTAAGGGTAGTCTTCTCAATCCATGGTCCGAGCCGCGGCACCCTGAGCATAAGAACGAAATTCATGATCATGAAGAGCGAGGTGATGACATCAAGAAGGATCACGGTAATCGCCATGAGCCACCAGGGTATCCCAAGTCCGATCCCGATCGGGATGATCGATTCCTTCCCTGCCGGAGGGACATAATAGGCCAGCATGAGTCCCCCGAGAATCAGGATCCTTTCGGGGGGGAGAATGAGGAGGCAGACCAGAAAGAAGAGAACCGCAATGAGAGGAGGGATGAGAAGGCGAAGGTACATGGAACGTTTCGGGGTCTCCTCCCTGCTGGATAACCACCCAAGATCACGGGTACTCATGCTCTGCCGGAGTATTTCGGCCATTCCCTCATCTCTCTTTCTTTACCACATAGCAGAGTCGGGGGGAGAAGAGATCCTGACGATGTAGGTTTCTATTATTTTCCAATCCTGACCAGGTAGCGGTTCTCTGCTTCCTGGTCCCATGCAACCTGATACCCGTTACTGGAGAAGGGGGCGCAGGTATTATCCACCTGCTCCCTTGTTGCAAAAAAGGTAAGGGTGTCTCCCGGAGTAAGCTTGTTCAACAGGATTTTTAGCTTGATCATTAGATTTGTACAAGTTAGATCAGTAAAATCATTCACCCTTCCATCACCCTTTATTGTAATACTCTTGGCTCAGAAAAATAATATCCTTGTTGCAGAGTTGTCCTGTCCCCAGAGGATTTGCGCCAGGTCATCATTCTGTACCTCCCGAATCCCTGTGAGGTGCTCTTCAACTCCAATGCCTCTCCGTTCCAGGGAAGGTGCATGAACAAGATAGCAGAGCGAAGGGATATCCAGGGTTGCGGCAACCATCTCCTGGACATTGAAAACTTTGTCGTTTGGAGGGACCTCATGCGTACCGTAGAGGGAATACACGCCGTGCTCAATAAAGACGACAGTTGTGGGTATCCCCTCCATCGCTGTCGCAAGGGCGAGGGAGAGACCCCCGAAGGTCCATTCGGTGCCATAGGGGGGGTTTGTGATGAAAATAATGAGCCTTGGCCGGGTATCCTGGTCACTGGTTTCAGCATGTTTGACAATCTCCCCGCTCGTGTGTGAAAGGATGGGATAATATCCGGAAAACCGGGAGAGGATCTCTTTTAAGGGTCGAATCGTCATCTCATCAATGCTCGAGGCTGGTTCACAATACCCGGTCCCCGGATTCATCTGGAAATATCCCCTGGCTGTTGCACAGCGGGAACAGGCTGCAAACCAGGGATCCTTTCCCGATTCTCCCGATTTCCTGGCGAGGGTAGCTATAGCCCGGCCGATATTCTCAAATTCTGACGGGCGCTGGCCGTTATGGATATTGTGTAATCCATCAAGATAGGCATAAAGTTCAGGAGAGAGACCTGCAGCGTGGGCTCCAGAGAGGAACCGGAGCATGTGAACGGGTATCCGACTCATATAGGGAGGATGGCAGAGCAGAAATGCCGCCTTTTTTGTGCCTTTCCACTCCGAAGAAAGGTGTGATACCAGCTGTCCCCAGAACAGTGTTCCGGCTCCCCGTTCCGTAATGGTGATGCCCGGGGATGCTGCGCCAACTGAGTCACCGAGCCCGTGGAGCCGCAGCTCATCTCCATCGGCAACAATCTGTACGGAAGGGACTTCAGAGAGAGCATTCCATGCTTCACGGCTCTGTGCATCAACAAAACTGAACAGTGCATCTCCGGTTATAAACACCGTGAAAGCTCTTTTTTGTCCTGGTTCAATTCCGGCACCAGATGCAATGCATTCCGTGTACCAGTTGATACGCTCATGGGAGAGGGGCGTGCTGAAAAAGAATGTTGAGGACTGGATTGATGAGTGCTCCATATCTTCATGCACCAAGCCCGATCGCCCGCATAAGAACGACCACCCATCCCGAGATGAAGGCAGCAAAGATCACTGAACCAACGCACATGCCGATAAAGAAAAATGCGGCCTTGTAGCTCCCTTCTGATGCCATTACTGTCTGGCGGATAGGGCATCCGCCAAGGAGAACACAAATCAGTCCGATAAGAAATCCAGGAATTGCAGCCAGAATCAGATATGCAGCAGGAGAGAGCCCGGCAGGAGCTCCCGGAACCGGCATAAGCGGATTGCTGGTAAGAGCCC
>Ga0209606_1000796_pt1 | contig 44083 bp, 33 predicted proteins | sample AD_UKC057_MetaG_FD_184412 | JGI IMG/M metagenome (GOLD analysis project Ga0209606, IMG submission 184412) | Active sludge microbial communities of municipal wastewater-treating anaerobic digesters from USA - AD_UKC057_MetaG (SPAdes) (version 2) | ecosystem: Engineered > Bioreactor > Anaerobic >... | reverse complement strand
GATGCGGTCGAAATAGTAGATCTGCGAGTTGAACAGGTCCACGCCCATTGTCCAGGCAATAAACTCAGCCACCGGATTGAGGTTGTAGGCGAGCATGATGCCTAAAAGGAGGCCGACAAACGTCCCTGAAAGCCCGATATAGAGCCCTTCGAGCACAAACAGCCGCAGGACCGAGGCGCTGCTTACCCCTATGGTGCGCAAGATGCCGATATCGCGCCGCTTTTCCATCACCACCATGATGAGAGTACTGGTAATATTGAACGCCGCCACCAGAATGATGAACAGCAGAATGATGAACATCACGACCTTCTCTTCCTTCAGTGCGTCAAAGAAGGCCTGCTGGCTCTCGTACCACGTGACGGCTCGATAACCCGGCAAATGTTCCTCGATGCGTTCAGAGATTTCCTTGGCCTTGAACGGGTCGTCGAGCCGCAATTGAATTCCGTCCACGCCGTCCTTCCCGGTGAGCTTCTTCGCCGTCTCGAGGGTAATGAAACCATAGACGGTGTCGAATTCGTGCATTTGGGCCTGCGCAAGCCCGCTGACCGTGACCAGCATCTCCGTCGGGTGGGTCATGTAGGTGCCGCCCTTGAGTTGGGGCGTCACGATGATTAGCGGCGTGCCCACGTATGCGCCGAGCTTGCCCGCGAGGACGTAGCCGAGCACGATCTCCTTGTAATCCGGCAGCTCCCCGACGCCGAAGGTGCGGCCGTTCTTGTCGGAAAGGTTCTGCTCGAGCAGGGTGACGTCGCTGGCCTTCTTGGGATCGACCCCCACCACGTAGGCAAATTCGACAATCTGCGAACCGTCGGGTCCGCGCAGTGTCTTGAGAAGCGACAACACCTCGATGAACGGGCTCGCCCCTTGCACTTCGGGACAGATGGCCCGGAGCTCGCCTTCCACCGTATCGGGGTCGAGAATTTCGTCGTGGTCCCATTCCATGACGGTGACATGCGCGCGGTTGCCGATGATGGTTGCGCGGAGTTCGTTGTCGAACCCCGTCATCACGCTCATCACCACAATAAGCGCCATCACGCCCACGCTCACGCCCGCCACCGAAATGAGCGTGATCAGGCTCACAAACCGGCTCTTGCGCTTTCCCCGCAGGTACCGGCTCGCTATGAACGCTTCAAACCGCATGCAAACTGCCTTTCTTCGACCAAGGCCGCACCGTCAGCTTGTTTTGACGTTTCCTTCTCCGGAAATAGGTGGAAATGTTGTGTCGCCCGCCGCCTCGATGGTCCGCAGTTGGGGAAACAGGATCACTTCGCGAATCGAGGCCTTATTCGTCAGCAGCATGGCCAGCCGGTCGACTCCGATGCCCAGCCCCGCCGTAGGAGGCATGCCGAGCTCAAGAGCCGTGATGTAATCGTTGTCGAGGTACTGGGCCTCATCGTCGCCCCGTTCACGCTGCCGCACCTGGTCCATGAACCGTTCCCGCTGATCGATGGGGTCGTTCAACTCGCTGAACGCGTTGCCCAGCTCCATGCCCGCAACGAAAAGCTGGAACCGCTCGGTCAGGCTGGGATTTCCGCGCTTCTTCTTCGCCAAAGGGGAGATCTCCAGCGGATAATCGTAAAGGAACGTGGGCTGGACCAGGTTGGGCTTCACTTTCTCCGACATAACCTCGTCCACGATCTTTCCATATCCCATGTGGTCCTCGATGAGGCAGCCCGCGCCTTCCGCGAGCTCCGCCGCGGCGTTCCGGTCGTCCTTGTGGGGCTCGAGATCGATGCGGGCATGCTCCCGGATAGCCTCGAACAGCGAGATGCGCTTCCAGGGGCGGGTCATGTCGATGGTTTGCCCCAGGTAGTCGAAGGCAGTGTCCCCGGTCACCTCGCGGGCGACATCGGCGAGCATCTCCTCCGTGGTGTCCATCAATCCCATGTAATCCTGATAGGCTTCATAGAGTTCCATCATGGTGAACTCGGGATTGTGCAGCGTGTCAACTCCTTCATTGCGGAAGCTGCGGTTGAGTTCGAAGACCTTTTCGAACCCGCCGACGATCAAGCGTTTGAGGTGGAGTTCCGGCGCGATCCGAAGATAGAAATTCCGATCGAACGTGTTGTGATGCGTGACAAAGGGGCGCGCGGTCGCCCCTCCTGGAATGTGGTGCAGCATGGGCGTCTCGACCTCGAGGAATCCCCGCGCCGTCAGCCACTGCCGCAGCGTGCTGATGATCTTGATGCGGCGGCGAAACGTCTCGAGCACTTCCGGATTCGACACCATGTCGAGGTGCCGCTGGCGGTACCGGGTCTCGACGTCCGTCAACCCGTGCCATTTCTCGGGCAAGGGCCGCAACGATTTCGTGAGAAGCGTGTACTCCTCCGCGCGTACCGTCACCTCGCCGCGGCGGGTGCGGAACACCTGTCCCGCGATGCCCAGAAAATCGCCGATATCGAGATCTTTGAGGTGCTCGTAGGCCGCATCGCCCAACTCGTTCTGGCGGAAGAAAACCTGCAGGCGGTCCGATTCGTCGCGCAGGTCGGCAAAGGTCACCTTGCCTTGTCCGCGCAGGGCCACCATGCGCCCGGCGACCGTAACCGGCACGTTCAGCTGCTCGGGCTCGTGCGCGTCTTTCTCGGCGGTTTCGAAGGCGGCCCGCGCCTCGGCGATCGAACACGAACGCCGGAACGCGTATTTGAAGGGCTCGTCGCCGCGTTCGCGGAAACGCGCCATCTTCTCGATGCGGTTCTCGATAAGCTGCTGTTCGGTCGAGTGATGTTCCTCGGTCATGTCCTGTTCCCTGTTACGGCGGTTTTCGGAGCGCCCTGCTGTCATTTTCCGGATGGGCTCCTGACGTCTCCCGTTCGTCTCCTAATTGCTTCTGTGGCGTTTCAGGTTCCACTTGAGAAACGCCTCCACCAGTTCGTCGAGGTCTCCGTCCAGCACGGCGTCGATGTTTCCGATCTGGACGTCGGTGCGGTGGTCTTTCACCATCTGGTAGGGATGCAGTACGTAGCTCCGGATCTGGCTTCCCCAGGCGACGTCCTGCTGATCTTCGCGGTGCGCCATTGCCTCCTCTTCCTTTTTCTTCAATTCGATGTCGTATAGTTTTGCTTTCAACATCTGGAGGGCCGTTTCGCGGTTGCGGTGCTGGGAACGCTCGATCTGGCACGCCACCACGAGCCCCGTCGGCAGATGGGTCAGGCGTACTGCCGAACTTGTCTTGTTCACTTTCTGCCCGCCGGGACCGCTCGACTTGAATACGTCCATTTTCAGGTCTTCTTCCTTGATCTCGATGGGGGCATCGTCCTCAAACTCGGGCACGATCTCGATGGCCGCGAACGACGTGTGCCGGCGGCTGTTGGCGTCGAAGGGCGAGATACGCACCAGCCGGTGCACGCCTTCTTCCGATTTGAGTTTGCCGTATGCGAAAGGCCCTTCGACCCGCAGGGTGGCGCTCTTAAGCCCGGCCTCGTCGCCGGGGATGTAGTCGGCAAGTTCCACATCGAATTCCTGACGCTCGCAATATCGAATGATCATGCGGTAGAGCATCGAAGCCCAATCGCACGATTCGGTTCCGCCCGCGCCGGGATGGATGTTAACCAGGGCGGGTCTCGAATCGCGGGGATCCATGAAAAGACTGGTCAACTCGAGCTGCTCGAGCTTTTTCGACAGGTCCTGGGCGAGCTGCGCGATCTCGCCGCTTATGGAAGGATCCCCCTCGGCCTGGCCCAGTTCGACCAGCACCAGGGCGTCGTCCAGTTCGCGCCGGAGCGCGTCGGGGGCCTCGACGATGGACTTGTGGCTCTTGAGCTGCTGGAGGAGCTTCTGGGCCTTCTCAGGCTCGTCCCAGAACCCCGGCTTGGCCATCTCGTTCTGGAGCTGTGCAATCGTGGCCTTTGTCGCATCGACATGGAGACACTTGCGAAGCTCCTGCAAACGCTCTGAATACTCCGCCAGTAGTTGCGCTTCTTCTTCGTACATTCCGTGTTTCCTTCACCAATCGCCGCTGTCCTCGGGCCCGTCAGCCTGCACAGAACGGCGTTACGAGATAATATAGAACCGGGGCCGCGAACAGAAAACCGTCGGTGCGGTCCAGCACTCCGCCGTGCCCCGGAAAGAAGTTGCCCGAATCCTTCACGCCGGCGTCGCGTTTGATACACGATTCCGTCAGGTCGCCAATCTGGGCGACGATCGAGACCAGGATTCCCGCGTGCGTGTATCGCCACAGAGACCAATCCGGCAGGGCGGTCATGCCCGCGCGCTCCCTCAGATACCAGAGCGCCGCCGTGCCTGCCACGGCGCAAAACAATCCCCCGAATGCGCCCTCCCATGTCTTGTTCGGACTCACCTTCGGAGCCATCTTGTGCTTTCCAATGGACGACCCCACGAAGAACGCGGCCGTATCCGTCAGAATCACGGCCACAAACAGCGTCGTTACCAGGCCGGGCCCGACGCCGGGCAGGCTTTGCATCATTGGAACATGCGCGCCGAACCACCCGATGTAGAACACGCCAAACACCGAACTCGACAGGCCGGCCACCGAATGGCAGCCGCGAACGATGTGCAGCGCCGAAACCAGCACGCAGCCGCCAAACAGAGCAAAGTTGGTCGTTACGGCGTCGCCGAAATGGCCGCTCATGGCCACGCAGGTGCCTGCGAGCATGCCGCCGATGGTCTCCGGAGAGATCTTTCGCGCGCGCACCATAGCGTAGTATTCGAAAAGGCCGACTGCGCTCAGTGCCCCGATGAACAGCGTGAGCAGCAGCCTCAAGCCGGGCGTCCAGATGAGCGTCATGAATATGGCCAACGCAACGAGACCGGTCACACTCCGCGCCAGCAGCTTGCTTCCTTTCGCCATCGTTCAGCGTCCTCCGAACCGGCGCTGGCGCCGCTGGTAGCGCGCGATGGCGTCGAGGAGATGCCGTTTCCTGAAATCCGGCCACAACACGCCGAGGGATACAATCTCCGCGTAGGACACCTGCCACAGCATGAAGTTGCTCAACCGCATCTCGCCGCTCGTGCGAATCAGCAGGTCGACGTCCGGAAGGCCGGGGACGTACAGCCGCCGCGAAAAAGCATCCTCGTCGATGTCTTCCGTCCGTAACGCGCCCGTTGCGGCATCAACGGCCAGCCGGCGCGCCGTATCCGCGATCTCCCCGCGCCCCCCGTAGTTGACGGCGACGTTGACCGTCATGGATTTGTTGTGGCGCGTGAGTTGCTCGCAGTGATCGAGGTCCGCCACAACGCGCTCCGAGAGGCCTTCGCGCCGGCCCATGATCGTTACCCGGATATCTTCCTTGTGAATGTTCTCCAGTTCCAGGCGAACGTACTTGCTCAGCAACCGGAACAATGCATTGACCTCGACCCGCGACCGGCGCCAGTTCTCCGTCGAAAAGGCATACAGCGACAACACTTTCACGCGGTGGAGTTCGCGGCAAGCCTTGATGGCCGCGCGCACGCTCTTGGCGCCGGCCTCATGCCCTTCCGCAAGGGACACGCCATGCTTCTCAGCCCACCGCCCGTTGCCGTCCATGATGATGGCGATATGCTGGGGCAGCCGTGTCATGTCCAGGTCGCGCATTTCACACCCAAGTCTTCTTGCCTGTCCGCCGCTGGCCGGGTCCCGGCCAAAACAAAGCCGCGGAGAGTCAGAGACAGCCCAACTCTCCGCGGCAAAGATTCGTTCAGTTGGGGTGGCGGGTCATGAGCCTATACTTCCATGATCTCGGCCTCTTTGGCCTTGAGCATCTCGTCAATTTTCTCGATATGATGATCGGTGACTTTCTGCAGCTGCTCGGTCAGCTTGTGCGCGTCGTCTTCGGGGATATCGCCGTCTTTCTGGCGCTTCTTGACCTCGTCGATCACGTAGCGCCGCACATTGCGCACGGCGATCCGGGCTTCTTCCGCCAGTTTGCCCACCAGTTTCACCAGGTCTTTTCGGCGCTCTTCGGTAAGTTGCGGGATGGGAATGCGGATCACGTGGCCGTCGTTGCTGGGCGTCAGATTCAGGGGCGACGCCAGGATCGCTTTCTCAATCGCTCCCACCTGCGACTTGTCCCACGGAGTTATCAGCAGCAGGCGGGGTTCAGGAGCCGCTACGTTGGCCATCTGGTTCAGTTTCATCCTGGTGCCGTATGCCTCGACCTCGATGGAGTCCAACAGCGCGACGGATGCGCGGCCCGTCCGAATGGTAGAGAGTTCGTGCGCGAACGCCTCCGCGCTTTTTTCCATCTTGCTTTGGGCTTCTTTCTCGAGTTCGTGTGACATGTGTCAATCTCCTTTCACCAGCGTGCCTATGCGTTCGCCCTGGAGCGCTTTCATGATACTGCCCGGCCTGGTCAGATTGAAAACCAGTATGGGAAGCTTGTTCTCGCGGCACAGCGAGATGGCTGTCGCATCCATGACGCGGAGATTGCGCGCGAGCGCTTCCGTATACGACAGTTCCCGGTACAACGTTGCCGAAGGGTTCTTTACCGGGTCCGCATCGTACACCCCGTCCACCTTGGTCGCTTTGAAGAGGATTTCCGCGCTGATCTCGCTGGCGCGAAGCGCCGCAGCCGTATCCGTAGTGAAAAAAGGATTGCCCGTGCCCGCGCCGAAGATTACCACGCGGCCTTTCTCGAGGTGCCGCAACGCCCGGCGCCGGATATAGGGTTCCGCGACTCCGCGCATCTCGATCGCCGTCATGACGCGTGTCGTCACGCCTTTGTTCTCGAGCATCGCCTGGATGGCCAGGGCGTTGATGACCGTGGCCAGCATGCCCATGTAGTCGCCCGTCGGGCGGTCGGGCCCCTGCGCCACGCCTTGCGCGCCGCGGTAGATGTTTCCGCCGCCAACGACCAGTCCCAACTCGACGCCGAGCGCGTGCGCCTCGGCGATCTCATCGCAAAACAGGCCGATGGTTTTGAAATCAATGCCCACCCCGCGGCTGGGCTCGAGCGCCTGGCCGCTCAGTTTCAACAACACGCGTTTGTAGGCCGGGTCAGGCACGCGCCTTACTCCTCATCCCCAGCCGGCTTCCTGCCATCGATAGCTTCACCCAGTTGAAACCGGGCGAATCGCCGAATGTCGATCTTTTCGCCGATCTTGCCGCTCAATTCCTTCATCAATTCCTCGATCGTCACATCGGGATTCTTGACGAATTCCTGGTCAAGCAGGCTGTTCTCTTTCAACCACTTGTTGAGCTTGCCCTCGACGATTTTCTGCTGCACAGTCTCCGGCCGGCCGGATTCCTTGGCCTGCACCGCGTAAATCGCCTTTTCCGCCTCGATTTCCTCGGGGGTGGCCTCGTCGCGGCGCACCCACCGCGGGGCGGTCGAGCAGATCTGCAGGCACACGTTCTTGCAGAACTCCTGGAAGAGTTCGCCGCGCGCCACGAAGTCCGTTTCGCAATTCACCTCGACCAGCACGCCGATCTTGCCGCCCATGTGAATATAGGAGGCTACCGAGCCCTCTTTTGCTTCGCGATCCTGCCGTTTCGCCGCGGAGGCAATACCCTTCTCCCGAAGCCAGTTTGCCGCCTTATCGAAATCGCCGTCACACTCCTGAAGCGCTTTCTTGCAGTCCATCATGCCGGCGCCGGTTGCTTCGCGCAGTTCCTTCACGTCTTTTGCCGTTACTCCCATCGTCCACTATTCTCCTTTATGCTGTCTGAGCGCCGCGCAGAGGTTTCAAGGGTCCTCTCTGGCTATTCATGCTCTTCGTCGTACTCTTGGAATTCCGATTCTTCTTCAGCGTCTTCGTCCTCGCCACCGGCGGCTTTTTCCTCGAGTTCCTCTTGTTCCGCCTCCGGAGTATGCATGGCGGCTTTGGCCGGGGCCGCCTTGGGCACGACGTATTTTTCGCTCTCGGCTTTACCCTCGATCACCGCGTCAGCGATGACCGAGCAGAACAAGCCGACGGCGCGGATAGCGTCGTCGTTGCCCGGAATCGGGAAAGACACCACGTCCGGATCCGAGTTTGTGTCAACAATGCCGATGCAGGGGATATTCAGACGCCGGGCTTCATTCACGGCGATATCCTCGCGACGCGTGTCGATGACGAACATGACTTGCGGAACGCCGGGCATGTTCTTGATGCCATCGAGATACTTCGCGAGGCGCGCCTTTTGCTTACGCATGCGCGCCGCCTCTTTCTTGCTGAACTTCTCCAGTTCCCCGCTGGATTCCATGTCTTCGAGTTTCTGGAGATTGCGGATGCTCACCTGGATCGTCTCGTAGTTGGTGAGGGTGCCGCCCAGCCAGCGGTTATTGACATAGTACATGCCGCACCGCTCGGCTTCGCGCTGGATGATTTCCTGGGCCTGGCGCTTCGTGCCCACGAACAGCACGTGGCCGCCAGCGGCAACGGCTTCACGAACGAACGACCGGGCCCGGTTGAGTTGGCGCAAGGTCTTCTGCAAATCGATGATGTAGATACCGTTGCGCGCGCCGAAGATATACTTCTTCATCTTCGGGTTCCAACGGCGTGTTTGGTGGCCGAAGTGGATACCGGCCTCGAGAAGGTTCTTCATGGTGACGGCTGTCATCGTCCGTACTCCTTTCGGGTTGCGCCTCGGGGTTCTTGATGGCTGACCCGGTCTCATAACCGGGCACCCTGTCCATGCCTATCCGGGGATAGGGAACCCCTGTGAATTTGGAATCGGCGGAGTTTAGCATATTTCGGACCAACAGCGCAAACTGTTGCAGCAACGTGGGATTACAACGCCTGGCCGCCCGTGGCCGGCGCCTACTCGGGAACGGATACGCGGTCTTTCTCGAAAATCTTGATGTCGCGCCACCGTTCGCCGTGAAACCGCCAGAAAAGGAGTCCGCTCAGCCCGATAGTATAGATAGTGGCGCCCAGCCACGCCCCCTTCGCCTCCCACCCCAGTCCTGGGAGGTCCCAACCGGCCGGGATTCCCGGAATACGCGATACCGGCACTTCGCCCATGCACAGAAACGCCGCAAGAGGCAGAAACACGCAATACGACGCCAAGGACATCACCCACATCACCCAGCGCGTATCGCCCGCGCCCCGCAACGCGCCCAATACGACGATGTTGACCGCGTCAAAGGCCTGGTAACACGCGGCCAGAATCAGGATCACCGCTGCAATCTCGACAACCTGCGGGTCCGTGCTGAAAAAAACGCGGGTCAGGGGCTTGGCGAATATGGCGAAACACAGTCCCGCCGCCGTCATGTAGCAGATGGCAATCTTGATCGCCGTATGCGTGCGGGTCTTGGCCATGGGGATGTTGCCCCGGCCAATCCATTGTCCCACGATGGGGGCGACGGCGTGATTCAGCCCGACCGCGGGCATAAACGCGAGATGCAGGAAATTGATGGCCACATTGTGCGCCGCCATTTGAACTTCTCCACAACGTCCCACGAGAAGGCTGGTGAACACACCCCAATTGAAAACATCAAGGAAGAAACTCAAGCCCGCGGGCCACCCTATACGCACCAGCTCACGCACCTTCTGCCAGTTGAAAACGTACCGCGACCGCGTCTGGAATTCCCGGTCCAGCGACTTCGACAGAAACAACGCTTGCAGTATCACGGTCTGCACGCCCATGGCGATTACCGTGGCCCATGCCGCCCCCGCCACTTCCATCCGCGGAAATCCGAACTTGCCATAGATGAGGAGGTAGTTGAGAACCAAGTTGATGCCGTTGGCGAACCAGGCCGCGTACATCGGCACACTGGGACGGTTCACCGCCTGGAAGAACGACGTCAGCGCTGCCGGCCAACACATGAACACGAATCCGGCCATCCGGATCTGGAAATACTGGACCTCGAGCCGGGTGACCTCCGGCGTGTGGCCCATCAGACCGAACAGGTCGTCGGCAAACGGCCATACGGCCATGCCGAAAACGCCGCCGGCCAAACCGATATACACCCCCTGCCATGCGTAGCTCGCGCCTTGTTCCTTTTCGCCCCGCCCGAGGCTCTGCGCGGCAAACGTCGACACGCACCCTGATATTCCAAGGAAAAACGTGGAGAAAATAAAGAACCACAATCCCGCCGGAGCCGTGGCGGCCAACTGCTCGGTTCCAAGCCGGGAAACCATGACTTGGTCGGCGAACTGCATCAAGACATACGAAAGCTGCCCGAACACGATAGGGACCGCCATCCTGCTGACCTCGATGAGTCCTTCGTATCGATGTGAGCGTTCCATGATGTCCAGTTCTAGTATGCATTTCCGCCGCCAAAACGGCGGCTATTGTGTTTGATATGAATAACGCAGGCCGGGATTCTATTCCTATGACCTGCCCGCTGAATGCTCCCCGTGGAGTCCGGATGCCAAGCACGATACGGTACCATTGCCGCCCATCCTCTGTCACGGGCAATATGCGCACCTGGCAACTGGGGACCTGTACAAATCGCCCTCCCCGGCGCGGCTGCGCGTCCCCAATTTCGATTCAAGAGCGTTCTGGTAGCGCTCCCGGGCGTCCTTTGATAAGATAGAGGTCTCAATTGGGAGGGAACGGCTGTGTCGGAAGAACTGGAAAAACTTGCCAGACAACTTCGTGATGCCCAGGCGGGGTGGGTGGTGCGGCGCGATGCCGCGCAAGAGCTGGGAAGAATTGCGTGCTTCGCCCTCGAGGTACTGCACGAGCATGCCGACGAGATGGACGTGGACGTGCGCCGCGTGGTCGACCTGGCTCTTGGCGAGGCAAGCGCCTTCCTGGCGGGCGTGCCGCCCTCGCCGCAGGTCAAGCAATACACGCTCGAAGAATTGGCCAAGGCCTGCGCCAAAGAAGGCGAGCGCGTGGTCGCTCCGCACGGCAAAGGGTTCGTGGTCCAGGTGACGCTGAAGAATGGCCGCCATCAGGCGGTCTGCTTGAACCAGCATAAGCGCAAGGATGGCACGGAGCTCATACGCGTGTTCACCGAGTGTGGAAAACCGCGTGAGGATGCATTTGAATGGGCCCTGCGGGCCAACATGAAGATTTCTCACGGAGCTCTCGCGCTCAGCAAGGACGGCGGAGAGGAGCGCCTGGTGTTGACCGATTGTTACCTCGCGCATGCGGCGACGCCAGCCGAAATCAAGGCTTCCGTGAAGGAATTGGCCTACTACGGCGATTGGATCGAGAGCAAACTGGGCGAGTTGGACGATTTCTGATGGCTGACGAGTTGCCCGTTGATGACAGGGAGGCGCTGATTGCCGCGCTTCGGCAGGGACGGGGTATCGGAGCGCGGCTGCGCAAGCCCGACCTCGCAGGCGCGGACCTCTCGGGCGCCGATCTGACCGATGCCCGCCTTTCAGGGGCAAACCTGGCTGGTGCAAACCTCTCGAAGGCCATTCTGCGGGGCGCCTTTCTCGATGGGGCCGACCTCAGCGGGGCCGATCTGACCGGCGCCGACCTCGAGTTTGCCGTGCTGGGCGGCGCGAACGTGTCCCGGGGGGTTTTCAAGGGGGCTGTGGTGCGCCGCGCGAACCTGGTGGGCGTTTTGGGCGAGGGGGCCGTTTTCGACGGCGCGGACCTGTATTACTCGCGTCCGGGAAATGCGAACTTCACGGGCGCAACGTTTCGTAACGCTAACGTCCAGCGCGCCATATTCCGGCGCGCCAACCTCACGAACGCCGATTTCAGAGGGGCGGCGGGACAGGCGAACTTCGAGAATGCAACCCTCACGGGGATGCGCCGGTGATGTTCAAGCACTTTCTGACATCCGCCAACGAAGGCAACGCATTCATCTTGGCCTGCGACGAGACCCGCGAGGCTATTCTCGTCGATGTGGGGGAGTTCGAGCCCGAGATGGCCGAATACATCGAAACGGAGAAGTTGAACCTCACGAGCATTTTCATTACCCACGACCATTATGACCACAGCGGCGGCCTTCGCGAGGCCGTCGACCGTTACGGAGCGGCCGTGTACGCCGGCGCCGCCCATCCGGGAGGATGCAAAGCCAGGAAGGTCGCCCACGGCGATCTTATTCGCGTTGGAACTCTCGCGGGCAAGGTTATCGCCACGCCCGGTCATACGCCCGACGCGCTCAGCCTTGCGTTTCCAGGGATGGTCTTTACCGGCGACGCGCTCTTTGCCGGCTCGGTGGGCGGCACATCATCGCCAGCGCAGGCCAAACAGCAACTCGATGCCATCAAGAAGCACATCTTCAGCCTTCCTCCCGAAACCGAAATCCACACCGGCCATGGGCCGTCATCGACCGTCGCCATCGAAAGCCGATACAATCCCTTTTTTGTCTGACCGCGGTTTGCGCCACGCACGTCCCGCCCCCGCACCTCAATCTTTGACTGTCCGTTATCCGGCACGCTATCATCCCGCATCATCGCCGCCGGAGAGCGGCGCTTGCTGGCGTGGAAGAGATGGTGCATCCATGGACCTGATTTGCGAGAGAAGCGCCCTTCGGGGCGAGGTGGACATCCCCGGCTCGAAGTCGCACACCATCCGTGCAGTTGCGATTGCCGCGTTGGCCGAGGGCAAGAGCGTCATCCGCCAGCCGCTGGAATCCAAGGACGCGGAGGCCTGTGTGGCTGTGTACCGGGCGTTTGGCGCGGAAATGGCCATCACGCCCGAAGCGTGGCACGTGCAGGGTCTGGGCGGTGAGTTGCGCACGCCCGAAAACGTGATCGACGTCGCTAACTCCGGCACGAGCCTGCGCATAGCCATGGGCTCGGCGGCGCTGCTTCGCACGGGTATAGCGGTGCTTACCGGCGACGCCCAGATCCGGAGGCGGCCCGCCGGCCCGCTGGCCCGCTCGCTGACCGGCCTGGGCGCGCGGGTATGGTCGACGCGGGACAACGGCTGCGCGCCTTTTGTTGTCGAGGGGCGCTTGCGCGGCGGCAAGACCTCGATCGAGGCCGTAACCAGCCAGTACCTGTCCAGTCTCCTGATGGCGGCGCCGCTGGCGGATGGCGACACCGAGATCGATGTGCCCCTGCTCAACGAAGCCCCCTACGTGATGATGACGCTCGATTGGCTCGAGCGCCAGGGGATCGCCATCGAGCGCGACGGTCTCCGGTGGTTTCGCGTGCGCGGCGGGCAGCGTTATGCGGCCTTCGACCGGCGCATCCCGGGCGATTTCTCGTCTGCAACCTTCTTCCTGGCCGCGGGCGCGCTCGAGGGGAACAATATTCTGTCGCGCGGTCTTGATATGAGCGAAGTCCAGGGCGACAAGGCGGTCGTGGACTATCTCCGCGCCATGGGGGCGGATGTGGCCGAGGAACAAACCGGCGTGCGGGTGCGGCCAAAGGCGCTCCGGGGGACCGAGCTCGACCTGAACGCCACGCCCGATGCGCTGCCCATGATGGCCGTGCTGGGCTGTTTCGCCGAAGGCACTACACGGCTGGTGAACGTGCCCCAGGCGCGCCTCAAGGAAACCGACCGGATCGCCGTCATGCGCCAGGAACTCACGAAACTCGGCGCGCGCGTCGAGGAACTGGACGACGGCCTTGTCATTCACCACAGCACGCTGCACGGCGGGGACGTCGACGGCCAGGACGACCACCGCGTCGTCATGGCCCTGGCCGTGTGCGCGACGCAGATTGCCGGGCCGGTTCGAATCCGGGGTTATGAAGCGGCCGGTATCACGTATCCGAAGTTTGTCGAGGATCTGACGCGGTTGGGCGGGGCGGCGCGCATCGCCGGATAGCGAGCGGCGGTCCGCTGGCCGTATCCAGAATCGATGGTGTACAAGAGAGGGACACGAAGGAGAGGGAAACCATGCTTGGCTGCACCTATGGCACCATGTTCAAAACGGCGGTGGCGGGCGGGTCGTATCAGGAGGGCCTGACGGTTCATCTTCAAGGCGTGCCCACGGGCATGCTCATCACCGAAGAGATGATCTATCGGGACCTGTTGCTGCGCAAGCCCGGCCAGGGTGAACTGACGTCCCCGCGGCGCGAACCCGACTTGCCCGTCATTTACAGCGGGGTCAACGCGGCGAACACCATGCCGGGATTCGAAAACAAGGGCAAAACGAATGGCACGCCGCTGGTGGTGCTCATTCCCAACCTCGATCGCCACTTCGAGCACATCGAACAATACCAGGTGACCAACCGCACGCCACGGCCTGGCCATGCCTCATACGCGTCCTATCAGAAATACGGCGAAAACGACGATTCGATCGGAGCGGGGTTCTTCAGCGGGCGGTATACGTCGACTATCGTCGCCGCTGGCGCGGTGGCAAAACGGGTGCTCGCGGACCACGGCATCGACATCTTCGGCTATGTCAAGGAAGCCGCGGGCGTAAGGGCCGCCGAGATGCCCCGCGGCGAGGTCCGCGCAAAAGTCGGGATCTTTCGCGAAGTGCGCCGCAAATGCGACGTGATCTACAACTGGGTATTCGGCGCCAACCGATTCCACGCGGACATGCGGTTCCTCGAGAAGATGGCCGTTCTCGCGGAGCTCGAAAAGAACCTCATCGAGATTCGCAACAGCGCCGAACCCATCGATATGGCGGCCGTCAGCAAGGAAGCGGGCGTCCATCCCCTGTTGAACTGCCCGGACGTCGACGCCGCTCACGCCATGTACAAACGCATTGTCGAAATCCGCGACGAGGGGGATTCCAGCGGCGGGGTCTGCGAAGTCGTGGCTACGGGCGTCCCGGCGGGGGTGGGCGAACCAGTCTTCAACAAGCTCGATGGCGAACTGGGCCGCATGATGAGCATCGGAACCATCAAAGCGGTCGAGATCGGCGCCGGTATGCAGGTTAAGGACATGCGCGGCTCCGAGTGCAACGACCAGATGCGCGCGAAAAACGGCAAGGCCGTATTTCAGAGCAACAACGCGGGCGGCATCACCGGCGGGCTCACCACGGGACAGGACCTCGTTGTACGGCTCGCGGTCAAGCCCACCCCGACTATCGCCAAAGACCAGCACACCGTCGACAAAGTCTCGATGAAGAACGCCACCCTGTCGGCCGTGACGCGCCGCGACCCGACCATTGTCGCACGTGTGTGGCCCGTCGCCGAGGCATTCATGGCCATCATCCTGCTGGACCAGCTGGCCATGTACTACGGATACCGCGCCCTGCAGGAAAAGGTCACCGGCTGACCGGCCCTTCACAGCCCAGGGGCGTTCCCGGCCGCGATGCGCCGCGGATGCCCGTCCTCTGATTGGCATGTTGCCGTGTGGTGAACCCGCCCGTTTCGTGGTATGTTTGGCGAGCACAAACAGGAACAGGGGGCAAATCATGAAAAGCGTCTTTGCGGCAGCGGTCATGCTGATGCCGGTTTTCTCGCAGCCGAGCGCGTTTGCGGCCGAAGCCGTCCCGCCGGCAGCCGTTGCGCCTCGTGCCATTACCGTCGTTGCGCCGCCCACAGGCGAAAAAGCCTACGAGATCGCCGCCGGCGATTTTGTCGAGCTATGGACCCGCGTGACGGGCCGTGCTCCTGCGTTGGCGAGTCCTGAGAGCATACCCGTGTCGGGCGATCTGGTCCTGATTGGTTCGGACGCGGTCAATCCTGTCGTGCACGATTTGATTCGTCGCGGCGTCCTGGAATCCCTGGGCCTGCAATACGGCTCGGACAGTTACCGTGTCTTGTCGGTGGACGCCGGGCCTTGCCGCTACCTGCTCGTCGCGGGCGGCAGCGGCCGCTCCACCATATATGCCGTCTACGACTTCTTCCGACGACACGCGGGCGTGGAGTATTTCTGGGATGGCGACGTGGTCCCGCGTCTTCCCGAACTCGATCTCGCCGGGGTGGACATTGCCGAGAAGCCCCGGTTCAGCTACCGGGGCTTGCGGTATTTCGCTCATCGCGGGCTGCACCGTTTCCAGGCCGAGCATTGGAACCTCGAGGACTGGAAACACGAGATCGATTGGCTGCTCAAGAAACGCTTCAACCTGTTCATGATGCGCACGGGTCACGACGACCTCTTTCAAAGAGCCTTTCCGGACGATGTGCCCTATCCGCCCACCGACACACAGGACCCCGACGCGAAAGAGCGCTCGTACGACGACCGCACGTCCTTCTGGCCCCTGCAATACCGCGGCGAACTGCGAAAAGAAGTGCTGCAGTATGCCCGCGATCGGGGATTGCTCCATCCGGAAGACACGGGCACCATCACCCACTGGTACTCGCACACCCCCAGCTCGTTCTACCGAAGCTTCCCCGATTTCCCGGTGGTGACCGACCAAAAGACAGGATACTCTCTACCTACGGCGGCCATTTGGGACATCGACGACGAGCGGGCATGGGACGCTTACTGGAAGCTCACGGAAACCCATATCCGCGAATTCGGGTCCCCGCGGCTCTTTCACACCATCGGCATGGCCGAACGCAGCTTCGGCGAAACCCGGCGCGACAGTCTCCAGAAGAAACTTTACGCCTATCGCAAGACGCAGCAGAAAATTCGCGAACACTACCCCGACGCGCCGTTGCTGATCGCCAGTTGGGACCTGGCGAATCAGTGGGTCGACGAAGAAGTCCGCGTGTTGCTCAACGAATTCGATCCCGAGCGGACGGTCCTTCTGGATTACACCGCCGACGATGCTGCCAAATGCAATTTCCGCGACTGGAACGTGCTCGGGCGATTCCCCTGGATATTCGGCATGTTGCATGGCTACGCCTGGAACAGCGACATCCACGGCGATTACACCCTGCTCGCCGAACGCCTCCGGACGGCTGCCGAAGATCCCATGTGCAAAGGGTATGTGCTGTGGTCGGAGATATCGCATAACGACACGTTCATGCTCGAGTACCTCGCCGATAACGCTTGGCAGCCCGATGATTTGACGGCGCCGGCCGCAACCGTGCGTTTCTGCCGGAGCCGGTACCCGCTTGAATTGGCCGCTCAGATGGAGCCGCTCTGGACGTTGATGCTCGTCATTTCGCAAAGCGAAAACTGGTCCATGCGCGATCCCTCAAGGAATGTGACCTTCTCCTCGCCGCAGTTTCACATGCTTACCAACACGATGTGGGCGAACTTGTCCGCAAAGCGTCAAGACCAGGTGAATGCCGGGTACGAACGCATGGCGGCATGTCTGCGGCCCGCCCCCGAGATGCTGGGCGCTCTGGCCGACTTGACCGAGACCGCCTGCGGCAATGCCCAGTGGCGGCGCGACGCGCTGGATATGGGGCGCACCACGGCCAACCGGGCCCTTACCGCTACGGTGCTTCATGCCGGCCGGATGGTCCATGCCTGGCGTCAACAGCAAGCCGATGCCGCCTCTATCCGGCAAGTGGCCGAGTTGAACCGCGAGTTGCTTGACGCGCTGTGCGGTCTGCTGGCCCAATCCGACGATTTCTCGATGGCGGCAAGTTTGCGGCAGCTCGAGGAGGCCAAACCCCTGGGCGGCGTTTTGCCTGCGCTGAACCCGCACACGGAACTGACGCTCAAAGGCAATGCCGAGAACGAATATTGTCGCAGCCACCACTTCGAGTTGGCGTATCACGTGTATCGCAAGGAGCTGGCCGCTTTTTGGGACTATGTCCTGGCGCGCGTGGATTCCGGCGAGCGCGCGGAGTGGCCGTTCCCTCCGGAATTCACCCAACAAGCCAAACGTATCGAGGATGAGTTCTACGCCACCCCGCTGGCCGAAATGGCGCCACAAACGCCACGCGGTCCTGATGAAATGGCCGAATCCCTGCGCCAGCTCGAGTCGCTCGCCGCACAAGTCCTCAAACTGCCGGATGCAGGCTGAGGCGGCCACCTGGCCGGCTATCGTCCGCCGCCGCAGTTGCTCCCTTGTTCCGACGGGGCGGGGCAAGGGAGCTAAATCGATAGCCGCCGGCAATTTACGGGGCTTGCGGGGCGCTTGATACTTCTCCCCCTGCGATGCGCCCATTAACTTATCTCAATGCATTGAGTAGGATGGCTCAGTGCATTGAGCAAATTGAAATAGGTGTAGGCCCAACCTGCGGGGTGACAATCATGCGCGCGACAATTTCATGCATTCTGTTGACGGGTGTTGCGGTGGGGGCGGCTGCCGGGGAAACGCCGGCGCCGCAGGCTCGCATCAAGGCTTTCTGCATCGACTTCAATTGGGCTGCCGAGGGATTCGCGCCCCCGGGCATGTACGCCCAGGCGTCGCCCAAGGTGCATCTCGAGTGGTACCGCGACATGGGCGTCAACACCATCCAGACGTTCTGCGTGAGTTGCCCGGGCTATGCGTGGTACCGCAGCGAAGTGGCCCCGGTGCAACCGGGCATGCAAGGCGATTTCCTCGCGGAACTGACGCGGCTGGGCCACGAGGCCGGAATGCGCGTCATGGGCTATTTCTGCATCGGCGCTAACGCCTACTGGAGCAAAACGCACCCGGACGAGGTCCACGACCTGCCAAACGCCATCGCCATCCCGTTCACCAACACGTATCTCGATTACCTGGACCGCGTCATCCGCGAGGTGCTGACGAAGACCGGCATCGACGGGTTTATGATCGATTGGGTGTACAACGCGTCTCATTTCTATCCTGATAAACAATACACCTGGCTGGATTGCGAGAAGCAGATGTACCAGGAGCTGTTCAATGCGCCCTTTCCGGGTGCTGAGGCTATGGACGAAGCAGCCATCACCGAATTCAACCGCCGCGCCGTCGACCGCTGCTGGAAACGCATCCGTACCGCTGCCAAATCGACGAAACCCGATTGCGTCATCTGGCTGACCTGCTTCGATCTCCAGCATCCCCAGGTTGCTGGTTCGGCCATGTTGCGCGAGGTCGACTGGCTCATGAACGAACATTCGGACTCCAGCAAACTCCAAGCCGTCAAGGACGCCGTCGGGCCGAATACCCGGCTTATCCAGTGCATCTGCGGCTGGGGCGACGCGCACAACGCGGCCGCCGTGCTGGCCGACCCGGCATTCGCGGAAGCCGGCATGTACGGATTCGCGCGGCCCGACCCCGAGACCACCCTTCCGCCTGACGACGGTTCCGGCAACGCCCGCAACATCGCCGCCATGCGAAAGGCCTTTAACGAATAGGCAGGGAAGGCAGTGCGGTCAGGCAGCACTTTCGCCCGGTCCAGCTTGTCCATTGCGTCCACGCAACGAAAGCGAAGCCCCTAGGCGGGACAACGGTACTGCACGCGTGCCGCTCATCGTGCGGGTGCTCGTTTCCCGCGTCAAACGTTATTGCTCTGTTTGCATTGTCTTGTCTATGCTGAAATGCACAGGAGGAACCGCCCATGCGCGGTCACGGCGAAGTTGAGAATAAACAGAGAAGTCCCTTCTTCCGGGTTGTCTCCTGGCCATTCCGTCATTGGCGCTGGCTGGCGGTGGCGCTCGTCTGCCTGTTGGCGGTTTATGCGGCAATCGACCAGCTCCTTGTGAAGAGGCTTGCGGCGCAATTGGACCGCTTGCGCGAGGCGGGCAGGCCGGCTACTTTCGCCGAGTTGGGCGTGGGAAACCTGCCGCCCATGGAAAACGCCGCGCTCATCTATCGCGCGGCAGGGCAGAATATCGAGGCCGCGCTGGCGGCCACCGGCCGGGAGGAGCTGCGCGAGCGGTTCGCCGACGTTACCGCCTGCGCACGGCGCCGGAAGGACGACAACCGCAATTACCCCCCGCTCTCCGAAGATGAGTTGCGCGTGATTGAAGCTCACATGCTGGCCATGGAGCCCGAGCTGGCAAAGGTACTCGAGGCCCGTACGATGCCCGGATGCGAGTTCGGCAACTACGCCTCTCTGACGGGCCCGGCGGCAAACCCCGCCGCCGTCTTGCCCGACTTAGCCGTAGTGCGCGACCTCGCGCGCAACATAGCGTACAAGGCGGTCTGGGAGGCGGAACAGGGCAACACCGAGGAAGCGCTGAAATGGGTCGCCGTCAACATGCGGCTGGCAAACGACCTCAAAGGCGATCCCCTGCTCATCACGGGGCTGGTGCATGCGGCAGCCGCCTCCATCGCCCTGAACTCGCTCGAACGCATCCTGCACGGCCACGAACTGCCTTCAGCCGTGCCCAAGGAACTCTATGCGGAGTTGGAAGCGCTGCGAGAACGCGAAAACCTGGTGCGTTTCATTAACGGCGAGCGGTGTTTTGTGGCGGCATACTCGGGGCGCCCGCAGGCAGGACGCAACCTGCTCACCCGGGTATTTTACTATACACCCGGAGTGACCGCCCTGAACGGAGTCGCGTCAACTCTCGCCGAAGCCCTCCAGGAAGAAGACTATGCGAAACGGCGGGCGCTCATGGCGCCGCTCGAGGCCATTGACGCCAAACAAGGCCGTTTCGTGTTGCCCTGGAAAGCGATGGTGCAGATCACGGCGCCCGCACTCGTGAGAGCCTCCCAGGCATTCGAGCGCCACATCGCCCTCGCCGACTTGGCGCGAATCGCCCTCGCAATCAAAACGTTTCAGCGCGATACCGGCAAGTATCCTGAAATACTCGGACAGCTTGCACCGCAATACCTGGAGAATCTGCCCCTCGATACTTTCTCGGGGAATTCTTACATCTACAAGACCGACGAAAGCGGTTTTCTGCTTTACAGCGTCGGACCCAATGGCATGGACGATGCCGGGATGCCTCTGACCGGCAGCGGCGGTCTTCAAGGCGATATCGTCTGGTGCGGCGGTATCGAGCCCGCGCCATGAAGACTGTCGCAGGGTTCCCTGAAGGGATTCCGGCCGCCACCTCAGAATGCGGCGGATTTGCGCCCCGCCCCAATACGCGAGGACCTCGGAACGGCCTCCTTGGCAGCCGCACCCGGCGCTCGCGGCAAAGCTGCTATGACAACGCGGCGGCCTCCTTGTCCCAGTCGACTTCCTCAAGGGCCCTTTTCAGGCGGGCGAACTCGGTGAGAAGTTCTTTGCCGTAGCGCTCCTGAGCTTCCGCCAAGCGGTCCTCTTTCGCGGCCGTCTCGATCTCCAGGGCAATCTCGTTGACACGGGCGCCGCCCAGAGAGGCCGCGGCGCTCTTGAGGGCGTGGGCCTTTCGCTGAACGAGCTCGCGCTGTCCTTCCGCAAGCGCGTCCGCCAGTTCTGCCACCTGTTTTGGGAAGTTCTCGAGGAACACGCTGGTAACACGTTTGAGGATTCTCGGGCTCCCGCCCGCCACGTCCAGCGCGCGGGATTTATCGAGCACCATCGGCTCATCTGCGGCGGATTCCTTTCCTCCCGCCGATTCGTTCTTCTCGGGCATGACGGTCTCCTTAATCGGCATGCCTTCCTCCGGCACGCCGGCAGGTTGTTTATAAAGCCAGCGCATGAGCAAGCCCATCAGCACGTGGGGTTCGACCGGTTTCACGATATGGTCGTCCATCCCTGACGCAATGGACTTGGCCTGTTCGAGGTCAGACGCGTGACCCGTCATCGCAATAATGGGCACGTGGCTCGCCTTGCCCTCGCCTTGCCGAATCGCGCGGGCCGCCTCGTACCCGTCCAGGACCGGCATTTCGCAATCCATCAAGACGGCGTCGAACTGGCCTTCGCGATATCTCTCGATGCCCTCGCGGCCATTGCCAGCCACGGTAACCTGGCATCCCAGCGCATTGAGCACCTCGATCGCGACTTCCCGATTCACCGGCTCGTCGTCAACCACCAGAATACTCGCGTTGATATAGGGTTTCGGCCGGGATTCCCTCACCTTTCCCGTTTCACGGGCCTCGGCGATGGTGTGGCGCGTGATGAGCCCGCCTTTCTTGCCGCTGGTATGGGCCGACCAGACCGCGCAGAGCATAGCATGCAATTCGCTGCTGCGCAGGATGCCGCTCAAGTAGGCGGCAAATCCCGCCGCGGCCGCACGGGCCGCATCTCCGCGCTGACCCGACCGCGAAAGCATCACCAACACGGTCTTCTCGATATCCGGCGACGCCTTAATGGCCTCGCCCAGCTCGATGGCGTCCAATTGGCCGGGTTGATGGCTGATGAGGGTCATATGAAAGGGATCGCCCTCGCGCTCCATGGCCCGCAACCCCGCCAATGCCTTTTCGCGGGTCGATGCCGTCTCGCTGCGAAGTTTCCAACTGCTTATCTGTTCATAGAGAATGTGCTGGCTTACCTGGCTCGGGTCCACAATGAGAATCCGCAAACCGGCCAAATCGCCGTGCCCGCCAACGGGAATGAGAGCGGCCTCTTGATCCAGCGCGAACGGCAGCGTCACCCGGAAACGCGACCCGCCGCCTTCCTTGCTCTTGACCCCAATCCGTCCGCCCATCATTCGTGCCAGCTTGTGCGTAATGGGCAATCCCAGCCCCGTGCCGCCGTAGTGCTGGTACGTGATGTTGTCGGCCTGAACGAACTGGCGGAAAATGTCGTTCATCCGCGATTCGGGAATCCCGATTCCCGTATCCTCGACGGCGATTCGGAGAATGGCCCGCTCCTCATCCATGCCGAGGCACTCGGTATTTACCAGGACATGGCCCTGGTGGGTGAACTTGATGGCGTTACCGATAAGGTTGGTCAGGATTTGACGCATGCGCCCCGCGTCACCAATCAGCCTCCGGGGAGCATTGGGCGCATAGCGCATGATAAGGGCCAGGCCCTTTTCTTCCGCGCGGGGCGCCAGCAGTTCCACAACATCCGTGATCGTCACCTCAAGGTCGAAGGGGATTGGAGTGATGGTGAGGCGCCCCGCCTCGATCCGCGAGTAGTCCAGAATGTCGCCCACCAGCGCCAGCAAGGCGCGCCCGGAACGCTGAATGGTCTCGACGTAGCGCCGCTGGATTGGAGTCAGACCGGTATCCAGAAGCAGGTCAGTCATGGCGATCACGCCGTTCATGGGCGTGCGGATTTCGTGGCTGGTGTTGGCCAGAAACAGGTTCTTGGCGCGGCTGGCCTGAATGGCGGCTTCTCTCATGGCCGCCATGTTGTGATAGGCAGCTTCCCTTTCCTGGACCTGCCGCTGGTACTCGTGCACCTGGCGGTGGAGCGCATTGGTGCGAAGCGCGATGCGCTCCTCGAGTTGCGACTGGGCCTCCTGAAGGTCCCTGTCGCGCCGCCGCACTTGCTCGAGCACGTCGATCAGGCGCTCGAAGAACAGGCCCATCTGCCCGTCGGTCTGGTTCGCCATTTCGTAGGCGTGGCGCTGCATCTCGTCAATGACGGCCGCGAATTGCGCGTTGCGCTCGCGCATGCACGCCGGGCACAACCGGCGATAGGCCGTCTCCCGCACGTGCTCGTGACAGATTGCTCCCCCGCAATTGGCGCAGGTCTCGGCGCAGTCTTCGCAAAGCAGTTTCTTGCACTCGACGCAGAAGCCCACGGAACCGTGGACCCCACACCACTCGCACTTCATGAATACCGTGTTCTCCCTGACCAGAAAAAAGAAAGAGGCTGGCCTATCCCTTCTTCTTCCCCCACAACGTCACATTATCAACGATGCCGGTATCGTCAAACGAGCCGAATCCCACCTTCCCGTAAAGGAACGTCTTGTCTTCAGCGGTCATGATCGGCTTGCTCATGTCGTCGAAAAACACCTTGATGGAGCCGGACGTACAATCGCGCTCGACGCGCACCTTGTGATACACGCCGGAGCCCCAATCCGTGCCATCCGTGCGCTCTCTGGCGATCGAGAGGCGCGGTTCGTTATTGACGATGAACACAGAATTCGCGTGCTCGTCGGCTTTGGTCGCAATGTGCACGTAATAGAAATGGGAGGGATCCTGATATCCGAAGAAGATGCACATGTCCCGATGCCCATATTCCGTGCCCGTCTGTTTCATGTCCGCCTGAAGAACGAAATCGGTCACATCGAGTGTGGTGAGAAGCGAGATGTTTAGGGGAGACCGTACGGGCGGGTTGTAATCGCTCTTGCCCTGCAAGGCATAGGCGTGGCCTTGCTCCGTCTCGACGATGGCCCACGCCTTGGGATCAGTCGGTTTCCACTGGTTCAGTGTTTCCGCGGGGTCTTTTTCGAACGCCTCGAAATGCAGCAGCGGCAAACCCTTCATTTCCGCGGGGGGCGATGCCGTCGTCTCGCCATCGGCGCTGTCTCCTTCGGCGCCCAGTGCCGGAAATACAAGCGCGATCCATACCATCGCCCCACAGATAAGCCGCGCGGCCCAATACGTTGAACATCGCATCCGAGAACGCTCCTTCCCTTGTCCGACAGATAGAATGACGCTATCGGCACGCTGTGCAGGCCCGCCGGTTCTACTCTTTTCGATGCGTCACAGCCTGACTAATCGTAACGCAACGGTCACCCTTGACGCAACGCCGTTGACCCGTCGTCGCCCCGGGCCTTTGCGCGCATCACCGTCACAAGCGCTTGATAAAAAAACGCTTATACATTAGGATCTCAGTGCGCAAACCCCCAAAACGTGCTGCGAAAGAAGGAAGAACCGCTGTCTTCTGACCAGGGAGGCCCACAACATGCGAACCATCGTTGCCTTAATCGTGATATCGAGCCTGTGCTGGGCCGCCTCGGAAGGATGGGCGCAGTCCCCGGCCGCGGTAAGGTGCCTGCCCTCGACGGTGCGCCTCCGTCCCACCGATACGACCCAGGGTGACGCAACCGCAACCATCAGCGCCGCGAAAAACGAGACGGAGTCCTTTCAGGTCGCGGTCTTCGCCGAAGGAACAGTGCTCACGAATGTCCAAGTGGCCATAGACCCCCTGAAGAACGGCGACTACGTCATCCCCGAAGCCAACGTGCGCCTGTTTCGCGAAGAGTGCGTGCCCATTCGCCGTGGAGGGTACAAGGCCACCGAGGGACCGGGGCTCGTGCCCGACCCGCTTGTTCCTTTCGTGAACCCCTATACGGGAGAAGCGCTCGGAAAACCGCGCTGGAACGGCGAGGAAGGCACGTTACAGCCTGGACGTTTCGGCGGCAACGGCTTCGACGTCTGGCAAGGCCGGAATCAGGTAGTCTGGGTGGACGTGACCGTTCCCAAGGACGCCCCCGCCGGAGCCTATACCAGTGCCGTGCGGGTTTCGGGAGCGGGGATAGCCGGCGTCGAGCTCCCCGTCGCGCTGACGGTATGGAACTTCGCGCTTCCCGACGGGCCCACCCACGAAAACCATTTCGGCGGCGTTGACGGTGTGGCCTCATATCTCGGCATGGACCGAAACTCGGAGGATTTCCGGGATATCGAGGAACGCTGCGAAGCCATGCTGGCGGAACACCGCATCAATCCGGCATTCCCCCGTCGTTTATGGCCCGCGGTTCAGGAAGACGGTACGGCGGACTTCTCGGCGGTGGACGCCGAAATCACTGCTTTCGTGGAACGTTATCACGTGACCAATCTCGAGATTCCGCGCGCGCCCTTTGACGACGTGACGGGCGCCAACCGCGACAAGGCACTGAACTTCTTCCGGTCCTGGTACGCCTATCTGAAGAGCAAGGGCTGGGCGGAACGCTCGTACCACTACATGCTCGATGAGCCCAACACCCCCGAGGAGTACGAGAGGGTTCGCACCCTCGGTGCGATGGTCCAGGAAGCCGAACCGGGTATCCGCCGTCTCGTGGTCGAGCAGCCGTACACCCAAAATCCTGAATGGGGCATGCTGGACGATGCCATCGATATCTGGTGCCCCCTGTTCGGTTTCATCCATGAGCCCAGTGTCAAGGAAAAACAGGCCCAGGGCGACGACGTGTGGAGCTACACCGCTCTTGTCCAGCGCGCCCCCGCCTACCATCCCGAATACGAGCAGGTAAAGGAAAACGATCCGCCGTATTGGCAGCTCGATTTTCCCCTCGTGAGTTACCGCATCGCGCCATGGCTCAACCGGCGGTACGGCATCACGGGCCTTCTCTACTGGTCAACGTGCTATTGGGGCAGCCCGGAGCGCAATCCGTGGGACGAACCCGGCTTTCGCGGCTACTGGAACGGCGAAGGCGCACTGCTCTATCCGGGAAGTGATGCGGGCATCGAGGGGCCTGTAGCTTCCATGCGCCTCAAGAGCCTCCGGGACGGCATGGAAGATTATGAATACTTCGTTCTCCTCGAACAGCGCGGCGGCGCAGCCGCGGTCGAGGAAATCGTGCGGGAAGCCGTCCCCACATGGGCGGCATGCACCCAGGATCCCTACGCCCTCCCGCAACTGCGCCAAAGGCTCGCGGAAGCGATTCAAGCCCGTACGCCATAACGGCCGAAGGAGAGTCCCATGCCGAACGAGAAACAAGTCCTCGACTCGATGCGTCACATCATCGACCCTGACCTCGGACGCGATATTGTGTCCTGCGGGTTTATCAAGAATCTTCAGATCGACGGCGGCAACGTTCGTTTTACCTTGGAGCTGACGACGCCCGCTTGCCCGATGAAAAGCCATTTCGTGGAGTCGTGCAAAAAGGCGGTGGGCGCCCTGCGGGGCGTCAAGAACGTCGACATCGAGATGAGTGCTCAGGCCCCGCGGCGTTATCAGGGGCAAGGCGCGCCGCAGGTCACCGAGAACCTCAAGAGTGTCGAGACCGTTATCGCGGTGTCTGCGTGCAAAGGCGGGGTCGGCAAGTCGACGGTGGCCGCCCACCTCGCCATGGCCATGGTGCGCGAGGGTCATGCCGTCGGTCTGTTGGATACCGACATTTACGGGCCGTCATTTCCCACCCTGTTCAATGTTCATCGCCCCCAAGTAAGGGGCCGGAACAACAAGATCGTTCCCTTGGACATTCACGGCATGAAGGTGATGTCGCTCGGGTTCGTGCTGGGCGAATCGCCTGCCGTTATGCGCGGGCCCATGGTTTCGAACTACACGTCCCAGATTCTCGCGATGACCGATTGGGGCAAACTCGATTACCTCATCATCGATATGCCGCCCGGCACCGGCGACGTGCAATTGACCATCGTGCAACGGGCCGCCCTCGACGGCGCGGTAATCGTGAGCACGCCGCAAGCCCTGTCGCTGGTAGATGTCGCGAAGGGCATCCTCATGTTCGAGACGGTCAACGTGCCCGTGCTCGGCGTGGTCGAGAACATGTGCTCGTTCACGTGCGACGAGTGCGGAAAGACCCACTACCCCTTCGGCCGCAGCCAAGGGACGTTGCAGGAGCGCTTCGGGCTCCAGACGCTTGCCGAATTGCCGATCGTGCTGGGATTATCCGACTTGTCGATGCCCGACGCCGGCGCCGGCCTCGAGGTGATGGCGCGACTGGCCGAGAGCGTCCATAGGGCGGTCGGGGCGAGCCGTGCGGGCAAACAGAAGATGCCGGACGTCATCGAACTCGAGCATGCGGTGAAGATCGCGTGGCCGGACGGCTTCGAGGCGACGGTCCCGAACAAGGCGTTGCGGGCGGCGTGTCCCTGCGCCGTATGTATTGACGAATACACGGGCACAAGACTGCTCGATCCCGGCACGGTCCCGGACGATATCCGGTTCTCGAAGATCAACTACCTCGGCAACTACGCCGTGTCGTTCGAGTGGTCCGACGGCCACACCACCGGCATCTATTCGTGGGATTACCTCCGGAATCTCGCGCAAATGGTCCGGGCGGAGAACGAAGGGTAGCGGGGACAGCTGCGGTTCTTATTCAGGGAGCATACGGACCCCCAATCACGCTGAAAACGCGAGGCAGCCGTTCGCGGCGGTCAAAGCAACGGCCCGCCGCCCGCCGAAAAAGACCACGGCTCCCTGCGCCACACGGGCACGGGGAGCCGTAGCTGGTCTTCTGGCCGGATGTCTAGCTTATCTTCACGCGGATACTGCGCGTCTTAGCCTCCGCAGTCTTGGGCAAGGTCACCGTAAGCACGCCCTTCCTATACTTGGCCGTGCTCTTGCCCGCCTCGACGTCGCAGGGGAGAGGCACCGAGCGGTAGAATGAACCATAGGCGCACTCGGAATAGTGATACAGCCGCCCCTTCTCCTCGTGCGAGGCTTTTCTTTCGCCGCGCAGAATCAGACGCTGCCCCTCGACCTCGACGTTGAAGTCGCTCTTGTCGAGTCCCGGCAATTCCGCGGTTACGACGATATCGTCATCGGTTTCCTCGAGGTCGATAACGGGCCCGCGCCCGGCAAAAACGCTCGAGGGCCGGTTGCGCAGGTCCACGGGCGATTCGCGGCGCCAGTTCTCGGGCAGCCACCGGTCGAACGTGTGCATGACGCGGTCTCTGAGTTCGTCGACCGAACTGCGCCAGTTTGCCGGAAGCAGTTTCGTCATGTCGCGTCACCTCCTTTTCTCGGGTTCATCGCGCGGACGGGCGGCGCGTGCCGCCGCGCCGCCCCGCTCTGCCGCGTATCACGATACCTGCACCGTAATCTGCTTGGGCTTGGTCTCCTCGCGCTTCGGCAGGTTGATGATCAACACGCCGTGCTTCATCTCGGCCTTGATCTTGTCCTGGTCGACCTCTTCGCTGAGCTGGAACTGGCGGAAGTAGTTCCTCAGTTCATACTCGTGGCGGAGCGGTTCCCCGGGCAGCTCGCTCTTGGCCGCGGCTTTAAGCGTGAGGATGTTGTTCTCGACCCGCACGTCGGCGTCTTCCTTCTTGACACCGGGCAGGTCCGCCACCACAACCAGCCCATCCTTGTTCTCGAATATATCCACCGGGGGCGCCAGCGTACGCGATTCTTCGCGCGTGTCAGGCACCTCGGGGTGCTGCTGGGTCTTCTCCGGGACAGTTGCTTCTTTCATGGTCAACACCTCCTTGCTGAAAACATGCCGCCGTCACATTGCCCGCGGTCAGCCCACCGAAACCTCGATCTGTTTCGGCTTGGCCTCCTCTGCCTTTGGCAGCGTAATGGTCAACAAGCCGTTCGCGTATTTCGCCTTCACCTTGCCTGCGTCCACACCTGTGGGGAGGCTCAGCGTCCGCACGAACCGTCCCGCGCTGCGTTCATTGCGATGGAACGCCTCTGCCTCGATATCGGGGTTCACGGACGGCTTCTCGCCAGCGATACGCAGCACGTCATCACGCACGGTGATGTCAAGCGACTCGGCATCCAGACCCGGCGCCAAGGCTTCCACGTAGACGTTGTCGGCATCTTCATTGACGTTTACCAAGGGATACCCCCGCGCGGCCAATCCCGGCAGAAACGCCGTGCGCGAAAACGGCCACCGGCCGCCGCGGTAATCCTCAAATACCCGTTCCACCTGGTGGCGCAACGCCTCCAATTCCTGGAAGGGGTCCCATGTCCAACGAGTCATAGTCAATCCCTCCTTTGGCATGCGCTTCGAGCGCTTCTACTACTCCCTCGTTTACTGTAAATTGCCACCAATGGCCTCTTCTTTCCAGAGGAGCAAATCCAGTGCCAAGACGCCCGCAGATACCCTGGCTGGCCCGGATCGCATAACCCCCGCAAATTCAATCACTTGCGCCACAAGGTTTCCGCACTCCCGCAAGCCCCTGACCAGGATGGCCCGAGCCATCGCAACCCGCAACGGCAAACCGTTTCAATTTGAAACGATTTCACCCGCGATTGGCCCTTTTTCGGCGGCCGCCGCGCACCTGGCGACGGCACACGTGAAAGCCCCGGACAGGTCATCCTGCCCGGGGCCGAATCTATAGTAAGCGCCCGAAGCGCGTAGAGCCGGTCAGCTCTTCAGCCGCCGCTCGAAAGCCCGCCGCTTCGGATACATGGCGGGGTCGTCGAGCGCCTTGAGTCTCTTTACAATTTCCCGCTGTTCGCGCGTGAGCCGCTTGGGCACTTCGACCACGACGCGCACAATCTGATCGCCTTTGCCCGTTCCATGGATTCCGGGCAGGCCCATCGCGCGCAAACGGAACGATTGCCCGGACTGCGTTCCCTCGGGAATCTTGAGGTCGGCCTTGCCGGTCAGCGTAGGAACCCGCAGCGTGGCGCCCAGGGCCGCTTCAGCGAATGTCACGGGCACTTCACACGTGATATCCCGGCCGTCGCGCTCGAATATCTCGTCGGGCTTGACGGTCACGACGACATACAGGTCTCCGTTCGGGCCGCCGCGCACGCCGGCATCGCCCTGGCCGGCAAGGCGGAGCCGGGTGTCCGTGTCGACTCCCGCCGGGATGCCCACCGTCACGGTCCGGCTCCCTTTCGTTACGCCCGACCCGTGACAGGATTCGCAGGGGGACCCGATCGTCGTGCCCTCGCCCCGGCAGTGCGGACAGGTCTGCGAGATGAAGAACGCGCCGCCGCCGCGGGAAACCTGGCCGGTGCCGCCGCAGGCCTTACACGGTTGCGGCTGGGTGCCCGCCTTCGCGCCCGAACCGCCGCACGACGAACACGCCGCCGTATAGGGCACGCGGATCGACTTGCTGACGCCCGTGGCCGCTTCGAGCAGCGTGATTGTCAACCGGCCCTCGACATCGTTGCCAGGAACGGGACCTTGGCGGCGGGGCCGCTGCGCCCGCGCCCCAAATATGCTGCCCAATCCGCCGAAAATGTCGCCCAGATCGGCCGTGAACCCGCCCGGGCCGCCTCCAAACCCGTGAAAATCAAATCCGGGGCCTCCTGCCCCGCTGGCATACGGGCCGCCCGCGCCGCCGAACGGCGAGGCCCGCATTGCGTCATATTCTTTGCGCCGTTCGGCGTTCTTGAGCGTGTCGTAGGCCTCGTTGATCGCCTTGAGCTTCTCCTCGGCGGCCTTGTCGCCTCCTGTCTTGTCCGGATGGTACTTCTTGGCGAGCTTGAGATAGGCCTTGCGGATCTCGTCCTGCGAGGCTTCGGGCGAAACACCCAGGAGTTCGTAATAATCTCTTGTGGCCGTACCCGGCATCGTTACTGTTCACCTCCTCAAACCCGTCTGCTCCGGCCGGAAGGCCGGGCACGGGCCGTTCCGAACCCGCGCCCGGAGAATATGCCCTTTCCGGACCCGTCTATGTGCTTCTTTCGAAGCCAACCGGCGCGAACGGCAGACGTATTACGACTTCTCGTCTTCGTCCACGACCGTGAAATCGGCGTCCACCGAGTCATTGCCGGGACGCGCGCCCGCGGGACGGCTCTCGGCGTGAGGACCCGCCTGGGACCCCGCCTGTTCCTGTGCCGCGGCCTTGTACATCGCCTCAGCCATCCTGTGCGACGTCTCGGCCACCTTCTTTGTGGCGGCCTCGATGGCGGCCGTGTCCTCGCGCTTGAGGGCGTCGCGGAGCTCGTCCAATGCCGATTCGACGGCGCTTCTGGACGCCGCATCGATCTTGCCGGCATTCTCCTTGAGCGTCTTCTCGGTGGTATAGAGCAGCTGGTCGCCCATGTTGCGCACCTCGATCTTGCGGCGGCGCTCCTTGTCTTCCTGGGCGTGCGATTCGGCGTCCTTGACCATACGGTTGATTTCCGCCTCGTTCAGCCCGGAAGAAGCTTCGATACGAATCTTCTGTTCCTTGCCGGTCGCGAGGTCGCGGGCGGAGACGTGCAGGATGCCGTCGGCATCGATGTCAAACGCCACTTCGATCTGGGGCAACCCGCGCGGCGCGGGAGGAAGCCCCTCGAGGTTGAAGCGCCCGAGGGTCCGGTTGTCGGATGCCATTTCGCGCTCGCCCTGAAGTACGTGCACGGTCACCGCGGTCTGGCTGTCCTCGGCCGTGGAGAAGACCTGCTTCTTCGACACCGGGATCGTGGTATTGCGCTCGATCAGCTTGGTAAACACTCCGCCAAGGGTCTCGATGCCCAGCGACAACGGGGTGACGTCGAGCAACAGCACGTCTTTCACGTCGCCGCTCAACACCCCCGCCTGAATGGCCGCGCCAACGGCTACGACCTCGTCGGGATTCACGCCGCGATGCGGGTCTTTCCCGAAGATTTCCTGCACCACCGTGCCCACGGCCGGCATACGGGTCATCCCGCCCACCAGGATCACCTCGTCGATGTCATTGGGTTTCAACCCGGCATCGGCGAGCGCTTTCCGGCAGGGCTCCTTGGTGCGGTCCAGCAGATCGCCGCAGAGCTGTTCGAGCTTCGCGCGCGTCAGACGCATGTTCAAGTGCTTCGGCCCGGAGGCGTCCGCCGTGATGAACGGCAGGTTCACGTCGGTCTGGAGGGCCGTCGAAAGTTCGCACTTGGCTTTCTCGGCGGCTTCTTTCAGCCGCTGGAGAGCCATAGGGTCTTTCCGCAGGTCCATGCCCTGCTCTTTCCTGAATTCGTCCGCGAGCCAGTCGATTACCCGCTGGTCGAAGTCGTCGCCGCCAAGATGGGTGTCGCCGTTCGTGCTCAGCACCTCGAAACTGTCCTCTTGAATCGACAGGATCGAGATGTCGAACGTGCCGCCGCCAAGGTCATACACCGCGACCTTCTCGTTCTTCTTCTTATCGAGCCCGTAGGCCAATGCGGCCGCGGTTGGCTCGTTGATGATGCGCGCCACGTCCAGGCCCGCGATCCTGCCGGCATCCTTCGTCGCCTGGCGCTGCGCGTCGTTGAAGTACGCGGGGACGGTAATGACCGCCTTCTCGACCTTCTCGCCCAGGTACTGCTCGGCCGCTTCCTTCAACTTCTGTAGAATCATGGCCGAAATCTCGGGCGGCCGGAAACTCTTGCCCTGCGCCTCCACCCGGCAGTCGCCCGACGAAGTCCGGGCAACTTTGTACGGCACCAACCTGATTTCTTCGCCGACTTCCTCGTGCCGCCGGCCCATAAAACGCTTGATCGAGAAAATCGTATTCGCCGGATTAGTCACCGCCTGGCGTCTAGCCGCGGCACCCACCAACCGCTCGCCGTCTTTCGTAAACGCCACAACCGACGGAGTGGTCCGGCTACCTTCCGGATTTGTAATGACGGACGGTTCGCCGCCTTCCATCACCGCGACGCACGAGTTCGTCGTTCCCAGGTCTATTCCTATCATCTTCTTCGCCATGTCCAAAGCCTCCAATACAGTACGCCGGGCGAATGAAATACTCGGCAACCCCGCCCGGCAGGATTTCCCATCTCTACCTACTCTCATTCGCCTTTGAAAAAGCACCTTTCATGCCAAGACAGCTGACGCGGCTCGCCGTCGGGCATCTGCGCATAATCTCTTTCAACGCAATGAGTTAGGGAGCTGTGAGCGCATCAGGCAAGGGGCGCCGAACCGGGATGGACTGAAGAACTGTTCTGATTTGAAACGCCTCTTTCCAGTTTCAAACGCGCCAAGGAGGGGTACCTGGGCAACTGGAGACGGGATGAGCTTGTGCGGGCGGACCGGAACCCTTGTCCCTCGTCGTGGGACCGGGGCCCTTGGCGATCGAAACCAGCAAAGCATCGCCAGCGCCCTGCAGCCGCCGAATGTATCTGTCTTCGTGACTCCCGGCATGACCCAAGTTTGTCAGGCGTGACCACTTTTGATTGGTCAGTAGTTTGTCACCGGTGAATAACCACGAGAAGATACCCGCTGCCAAACTCCTCCTTCCAAGGGGCACGGACTTCGTAAGACTGTGCTATGGGCCGTATTACAGTGGCCTCTCAGAATTGGCCCGGTTCTTGCTCTCTTCACGTCGGCTGGTAAACATCATTAGGGCGCAAGGGGTGCATCACTTACCGTCAATGAGGGGAGTGGAACCTCAGCAAGGAGTCACTATGGCAAAAAGACTATGTGCAACACTTTTGGCTTTGGTCTTGGCGGGCGGAGTTGCTTCGGCTCTAGACCTGGGCAACAACATTACTATCAGTGACGGAGTGGGCACGGGCACGGGGTGGTATTCCATTAATCGCGAAGACCAGGAGGTCGAACCCAACTGTGTGGCTGCCCAGATCTGGGATCTCGAGGGCTTTTTCCTCGACGCCAACATGCTGAGTCTGGTCAGCGGCTACGACCTCGAGAACGGCGAAACGGGCAACGGCATGTTGTTCGAGTACGGGGACCTGTTCATCGACGTGGATGGCAATGCGGTGTACGGTCCGGCCGCTTCCGGGAGCGGCGGGGACCAGAGTTATCCTCTCATTGTCGCCAACACGTTTGGCTACGATTACGTTCTGACATACGCAGGGGCGTCCGATCCCGTAACGGGAGATCCGCTTTTCAACGCATATGCGCTGAATACCGGTGACACCACCCTTCGCGTATATTACAACCAGAACGACGAGTCGAACCCGTGGCGCTACAACGCGGGCGGCGACCTGGTCTACTCGGGCAGTTTCAGGTACTTTTCGGGCCTGGCCGATGCCGAGGTGGCCAACCTGCAGGGCGGCTCTCACTACGCAGCGCAGGTCGACCTGGGATTCCTGGCGGACTTGGGCGTCAGGGACTTCATCAGTCACTTCACCTACGAGTGCGGCAACGACAACCTGATGGGCGCGGGGACGTTGATCATTCCCGAGCCAGCTACCATGACCTTGGTGGGTCTGGGCATCGCCGGGTTCGCGATTCGGCGCATGCGCAAAGCCGCCTGATCCCGCACATTCGGAAGAGCGAACAGTGAAACGGCCGGGGGCCTGGCTCCCGGCCGTTGTGTATATCTCCGCGGGAAACCCCGTTAATCCTGTCTCCCCTCGATGGCGCACATCAGAACCGCCGCGGCGAACGCGAGCCGCCGGTCTAAAATGCGGTCCCGGTCCATGGAGAAATCGAGGTCGAGCTTCAGCACAAACGGGTTGAAATGCTGCGCCAACGTGAACACCTCGCGTCCATTCACCTCGGCGTGGAACTTTTGCGGCACCAGGGCGGTGAGGAACCGGCGTATGAGCGCGAGCGCGGTGCTGTCCTCAACGATCTTGCCGATTTCTTCCTCGGCGGGCCCCAGAATGACCCATTCGTCGCGTATGAGGGATTTCAAGCCTTTGCGGCGCAACGCGCCCACCCGCTGGCCGGTCTGGGCATCGATGACGTCGTACGTGGAGGAGATGTCCAGAATCTTGCGGGCATGAATAGTCAGGAGCTCGGTCTGCATGTCCTCGCCCGTGTAGAGTCTGATGTCTTCCTTGAGCTTGAACGCCTTCAACCGGGAATACAGGATGAGCTGGCCCGAGGCGTCGTAGATGTGGAATGCGCCGCCAAACAGTTTGAACACCTTTTTGCGAACCAGGAACTTGTCGCCGATTAATGAGGGCGGCGGCCCCTGAACCGGTTGCGTCATGATAGATATCCCCCTTTTGTATCTCCGCGGCTATTCTATAGCGCTGCGTCAAGAGCCATCTTACCACATGTCTCTGTTTTCACGGCTCCCGCGAAGAGCGAGCAGGGGAGCTGCCGCAAGGCAATCATCCCCCCGTCTGGGCTTTGATCAGGTTCAATGCCGACCCCGCCCTGAACCACTCGATCTGGGCCTCATTGTAACTGTGCTTGACGGGGAACTCGTGGGCCGAGCCATCGGCGTGATGGAGCACTACGGTCAACGGTTTCGAGGGCGCGAATTCGGTCAAGCCCACGATGTCGAGCACGTCGTCCTCCTGCACTGCGTCGTAATCGGCGGGATTCGCGAAGGTGAGGGCCAACATGCCCTGTTTCTTGAGGTTGGTCTCGTGGATGCGCGCGAACGATTTGACCAGGATTGCCCGGACCCCGAGATGGCGCGGTTCCATGGCCGCGTGCTCGCGCGATGACCCCTCGCCGTAGTTCTCGTCGCCTACGACGACCGTGCCGATGCCTTCGGCCTTGTAATGGCGCTGCACCTTGGGCACTTCACCGTATTCGCCAGTGAGCTGGTTCTTGACTTTGTTCGCCTCGCCGTTGAACGCGTTGATCGCGCCGATGAAGCAGTTGTTCGAGATGTTGTCGAGATGCCCGCGGTACCGCAGCCAAGGCCCCGCCATCGAGATGTGGTCGGTCGTGCACTTGCCTCTCGCCTTGAGAAGCAGCCGCAGCCCCGTGAAATCGTTCCCTTCCCACGGCGCAAAAGGTTCGAGCCGCTGCAAACGCTCCGAATCCGCACGGATAACCACCTCGACGACGCTGCCGTCCGCTGCCGGGGCCTGGTAGCCCGGGTCCTCGACGGCGAACCCGCCCGGCGGCAATTCCCGGCCCACGGGCGGGTCGAGCTTGACTGCTTCGCCGTCTTCGTTTACCAGCGTGTCGGCCGCCGGGTTGAACCCGAGTTCTCCGGCCAGCGCCAGCGCCGTCACCATGTCTGGCGATGCCACAAACGCGTGGGTCTTCGGGTTGCCGTCGTTGCGTTTGGCGAAATTGCGGTTGAACGACGTGACAATCGTGTTCGGTTCGTCCTGGGGTCCCGTCCGGTGCCGCGCCCATTGTCCAATGCAGGGACCGCACGCGTTGGCCAGCACGACGCCGCCAATGGCCTCGAAATCCTTGAGCAGGCCGTCGCGTTCGATCGTGTACCGCACGGTCTCGGAACCCGGCGTGATGATGAACTCGGACTTTGCCGCAAGCTTTTTCTCGCGGGCCTGGCGGGCTATCGAAGCCGCCCGAGTCATGTCTTCGTAGGACGCATTGGTGCACGACCCGATGAGGCCCACCTCGACTTTTGCGGGCCAGCCGTTCATCCGGGCCGTCTCGCGCATCTTCGAGACCGGCGTGGCCAGATCCGGGGTGAACGGGCCGTTCAAATGCGGCTCAAGGGTCGAAAGATCGAGTTCGAGCACCTCGTCGTAGAACTTCTCGGGATGCTCGTACACCTCGGGATCGGGGCGAAGGTGGTCGCGCACGGCCGCGGCGGCATCTGCGACCTCCTCACGGCCGGTCGCCTTCAGAAACCGCACCATCGAGTCGTCAAAAGCGAACGTGGACGCGGTTGCTCCGATTTCCGCGCCCATGTTGCAGATGGTGCCTTTACCGGTGCACGAGATGCCCTCGGCCCCTGGTCCGAAATATTCGACGATGCTGCCCGTGCCGCCCTTGACGGTCAAGATTCCCGCCACCTTGAGGATCACGTCCTTGGGAGCGGTCCATCCGCTCATTTCGCCGGTCAGTCTCACGCCGATGAGTTTCGGAAACTTCAATTCCCAGGCCATGCCTGCCATCACGTCGACGGCGTCCGCGCCGCCGACCCCGATAGCTACCATGCCCAGGCCGCCAGCATTGGGGGTGTGCGAATCGGTGCCGATCATCATGCCGCCGGGAAATGCGTAGTTCTCGAGCACAACCTGGTGGATGATTCCCGCGCCCGGTTTCCAGAAGCCTATGCCGTACTTGTTGGAGACCGACGCCAGAAACTCGAAGACCTCCTTGTTCATCTCCAGCGACGCCGCCAGATCGGCTTTTGCGCCGGATTTCGCCAGGATCAGGTGGTCGCAGTGGACTGTCGAAGGCACGGCCGTGCTTTTCTTGCCCGCCTGCATGAACTGCAGCAGGGCCATCTGGGCGGTGGCGTCCTGCATGGCCACGCGGTCGGGACGGAAATCGGCGTACGACTTGCCGCGCACGAACGGCTTCTCCGGAAGCTGGCCGAAGAGATGGCTGTAGAGCACCTTCTCGCTGAGCGTCAAAGGCCGCCCGAGGAGTTTTCGGGCGGCCTGCACCCCCTTCGGCATCCGCGCGTACACGTCCTTAATCATGTCGAGATCGAACAGCATGAGATTCCCTTTCCCTGTGATTCCGGGCCGCCTGGGAGCCGGGTGCTTACTTCTTACCTACGTATGCGCACCCGGCAATTGCAGCAAACGCGAGCACAACCGCTCGTGTGAAGGCTTCAATGATACAATGCTTCTGAAAGGCCCCGCAATTCCCGCGAGCGGTATTTCCGCCTTCTGCCCGGCAGAGAATCCGCTTTCCGACAAGATTATAAGGGGCCAGTTCAGTTTTTCGTGCCCGTATACTCGTACGCGCCAATGTCGGGGGCGCTGCCCTGTGGAACGGGCGTCCCTTCGAAATCCGCCGTGCGCGGGAAAAGCGCCTGCACCGCTTGAGCTGCATCGATGCACGGCGATTCGGGCGTGAGGTGGAGATCCGGGTCTTGCATGCCTACGAGGCCGGGTATCGCGACAATGGAATGCGGTTCGAGGCCAGTCAGCGCCTGGTATGCCGCGAACTCGGCCATTGAGAACGGATGGTCCTTCAGCGCGACCATGGTTCCCTCGGCCTGGTACCAGCAGTTGTTGTCCATGATCATGCTCTTCACTTGCTCCAAAGGCCACGCCGGGGCATAGAACGCATTCGTCTTGGCTTCGTAGAAGATGTTGTTCATGATGCAGATACCGGATTGCCGGGCCGGGCTGGTGTAGAAGCAGAGGTGGCGCCCGCTCGGGTCGGGCCGTTGCGCATGGCCCCAGCCGTGCCCGGCGTTGATGCAGGTGTTGTTGATGAACCAGATGTCGCGGGTGGTCGAGGTCTCGGGGCGGTTCCAGTATTCGAACGAGTATTCGCAGTTCCACACCAGGTTGTTCTGGTACACGATATTGTACTCCTGGACGTCGCCTCCGCTGCTCTGGTGGGTCATGGCGGCGTCGTAGACTTCCCAGAACCGGCACCGTTCGACGAGGCAGTCGTGGGCAGGTCCCCAGAACTCGACGCCGTTGCCGAAGCGTACCGTGCGCTCGCCTCCCATTTGATCGCCGCCGCCGATGTACCCGAAATCGCAGTCGCGCACAATGATGTGGTGGGTGCTGCCGCCGCCTACGCCATGGGCCGCGCCGTACAGGCACGCGAGGTTCTCGTAAATCACATAGTGCTGGTTCTGCTGGTTGATGATGTGGTCGCGGATGGCGCATTCGATGGATTCGTAGCGGTCTGCCGGGTTGGCATCTGAAAAGACGTAGAGGGCGAATCCCGCTTCGTCGTACCAATACTCGTCCTGCTGGTCGAGGTCTTCGCGGTTCCACACCTTGACTCCGCATACGGGGCCATGGTTGAAGATGATGTTGCCGACATCGTGCGGGATCAGGCCCGAGCCAAGGCGTTCCAGGCGGATGCTGTCAAGATAGAGCGTGACGCCCGCCGGCAACGCGCCGCCGAGGATGATGTTGAGCCGTGCGTCTTCGGCGGTTTCCGTGGCGCCGTAGAGGAACGTGTGGACCGCCCATTCGGCGGTTACGGAGATGTTCCGAGGATCGCGCGGCTGGGCGTAACGCGACCACGGGGGCCCCTGTTTCATGATCGTGGGCTGGTACATCTCGAACGGTGCGGAAGCCCGCGCCGCGAGCGTAAGGCGGTAAATGGCGCCGCGCGCGACGGCGAATCCGCCGGTGTAGAACTGGATGTGGTACGGCTCGGCGCCCGATGACGTGCAGGCAATTCGTAATGCACCCGGCCCCGTCTCGAATTGCTCCGTATCGATCCCCTGCGCCGCTTGTGCGCCCTGTTCGGTGTGGAGCGCCCAGCCGTTGGCATCCGAGTCGAAGTCCGAGTTCGCAAGCAGGTTCTGGACGCTGTTGGTGCCGGAAAGCTCGATACCGCCCGTTGACCAGATGTTCCCGCCCTCGTCTTTCCAATCCTCCGGGGCGTCCTTCGCGAGCGAGCCCAGCAGCAGGGGTTTGGGCCCTTCGCCGTACGCGCCGTACGTGATGAATCCGCCTTCTTCACTGCCGCTCTGGGACACGAGTTGCCCGCGCCAGCTGTCGCCACGCCTGAACAGGACCGAATCGCCCGGCGCCAGTTGGTGCGCGTTGACCCGGGTCAGCGTGGCCCACGGCTCCTCGGCGGACAGGCCCGAATTCGCGTCGGCCCCCCCGTTCGCCACGTAGTATGTCGCCGCCAGCGCAGGGGGGGACGCGGCAAACCAGAGAATCGCCGCACACAGGGCTGCGCGGCACGGCAACTGGATGCGGCGAAGAGACGCTGACTGCATAGCGATCGGACTCCTTCGGGCGGGCCCCACGGCCCGATGTCGGGGGAAAGCACGGCGCTGCCGGGGCTATGCCAGCGCTCTCCCGGTGCTGCTCATCGACAACGTGGCGTGCAACACGCCTTTGAGCTGGTGGAGGGCGTCGGCCAGCGCGCGAATCTGCTTGGCCCGTCCCCGCACCATGATCATCTCCGCGCAGAGGTGGTGCGTGAGATGCACGTGTGTGCTGGCCATGATGGTTCCTTCGAAATCGTGCTGCAACTCCAGCAGCTTATCGGTCAGATTCCGCGAATGGTGCTCGAACAGGATCGTGACGGTGCCGAGGGCCTCTTCATTCTTTTCCCATTCCTCGGCGACGAGCCGGTCGCGGATCATGTCGCGAATGAACTCCGAGCGGTTGCCGTAATTGCCCTCGGCTATCATGCGTTCGAGACGGTCCAGCAGCGGTTTCTCGATCGAAAAACTCAAGCGCGCCAGCTCCGACATCACCCTTCTCCCCGTAACGCGGCATCTGCGTCTTCTGCTTCCAGACGCCACTCCGAACGCAACTGGACCACTCCTTCGCGATGAGGCAACTCGTCGCCGGCTGTTACTGGAGCCACGGTCAGGGGGATGCCCTCGATGAAATCGACGTTTTCGGGGCCCGCATCGACCCGGATGTCCAGGCGGTACTGTCCGGGGCTGAACACGTTTTTCAGGCGCGCGGTAAGGGCGTATACGCCGCCTTCCTGCATGTCCAGACGGTCGAGGACATAGGTTGTGCCGACCGTGCCGAGGACAAGTCCGTCATCGCGGCGAAACTGGATGCTGACGGCGTAATCCGGCCGGGCTTTATGCGCGCGGCAATGCAGTTGGAGGCCAAAAGGCTCCTCCATCAAGACAAACCCCGCGGGATTGCCGTGACGGTTCAAGACATCTACGCGGAACACCTCGAGGTCGCACGGGTAGCGCCGGTGGCAGCTGGGCGGAATTTCCGTGCCGGGTTCGACGGCCGTTGCGCGTGCAAGATACGCCTCGACCACCTCCCCGATGGGACCCCGCTGTGCGATACGCCCGTGCTCGAGCAGAATGCCCGAGTCACACAGCGCTTTGACCGCTTGCATGTTGTGCGAGACAAACAGGACCGTGCGCCCGCCTCCGGCCACGTCTTTCATCTTGCCGATGCATTTCTTCTGGAACTCGGCGTCGCCCACGGAGAGGACCTCGTCCACGATGAGGATTTCCGGTTCGAGGTGTGCGGCGACCGCAAACGCCAGGCGCACCCGCATGCCGTTGGAGTAGCGTTTCACGGGAGTGTCGAGAAACTCGTCAACTCCCGCGAAGTCGACGATGGCGTCAAACTTCTGGCGGATCTCGGCTTTCCGCATGCCCAGAATCGCCCCGCTGAGATAGATGTTCTCACGGCCGCTCAATTCGAGATGAAAGCCGGTGCCGACCTCGAGCAGCGACCCCACGCGTCCGTGAATCTCGGCCCGCCCCTTGGTGGGTTCGGTGATGCGCGCGAGGATCTTGAGGAGCGTGGACTTCCCCGCGCCGTTGCGCCCTACAATGCCGAGCACATCGCCGTCGTGGATGTCGAGATCGATGTCCCGCAGCGCCCAGAAAGTGCCCGGGGGCGTCTCGGGGTCGCAGGCGCCGCTGTTTGCCGCGCTGCGTTCGCGCGCCTTGTGGCGCAGCCACGCGGGCAAGGTCACGAGCGTATCGCGGAAAGTGCGGTATACCTCGTGGGTCTCGCCCAAGCGGTACCGTTTGCCCAACCCGCGAACTTGAATGGCAATGTTGTTGGCGTTCATCCGTCCCGACTGCTGCACTCGCCGCATTGCAACGCCCGCGGACACCTGGCCGGGCCCGGCTCGTTCAGACAATGTCCGCGAAGGTGCGTTCCATGCGTTTGAAATAGTATATACCAACGGCCAGCATCACGATGGTGACCGCCGTTCCCAACACGAAGAGGTCCCACGGCGGCCCAGCCGCAATGGTGACGGGCTGGCCTTCCACCAATTCGGCACCATTCAGATGGCGGAACAGCGCCCACCGCGAGCCTTCGACTACCGCCGCCATGGGGTTCAGGCCATAAACATAGCGCCAGGGGCCAAGGGCGTCTTTCACGGCGCTGTACGGCGTGATGACCGTGAGAAACATCCAGATCTGGACGAGGAAAGGGATGATGTGGCGCACGTCGCGGTATTTCACGTTCAACGCCGCAAGGAAAGACCCCGCCCCGAAGGCCGACGCACAGGCCAGCACCATGAACACCGGCAGGAGGAACCATGCCGCGCTGGGAATAATCCCGTAGAAAAAGGTCAACACAAGAAACATGGCCAGCGCGATGGCGAAATCCACGAACGCGGCCGCACACGGCGTCGCGGGCACCAGTAAGCGGGGAAAATAGATCTTCGTGAGCATTGGCGCATTCTGCACCATGCTGTTGCTCGCCTGGGTGATCGACGAAGCGAAATAGTTCCATGGCAACAGTCCCGCGAAATAAAACAACGGTCCGGGTAGCCCATCAGACGAGAAGTTGGCCACCCGCTGAAAGAGGATGGTGAATACGGCCATCTGGCACAGCGGCACGAGTACAGCCCACGCGGCCCCAAGAAGCGTCTGCTTGTACTTGATCTTGATGTCGCGCCAGACCAGATACCCGAACAGTTCGCGGTTCTGCCACAGTTCACGCCAGCGGATGTGCATCCAACCGCGCGACGGTTCTATAACGTATACTTCGCGGGGCGCGTCGTCTGCGGAATGGTCCATGACTCTCCCGGGGCCTTTGCTGGTGGCACTGCTCGTTAACGTGATTGTATGCGCTGGGTCGGAGGCGGCGCAAACACGCACCAGCGAAGGGACCAACGCCAGCGCCAGTCCATCGTGTGTCTCACCTTGTCTCGGGGACCCTGAACCTGAAATACTGCGGGGAAAAGAAAAGGGATTCGAATCATGCGTTGGCGAAATGCGCAACCGGTCCTCTCAACCGCCGTGGTGCTCATGCTCCTGCCGTGTGCAAGCGTCCGCGCCGCGGGTACGGAAAACCCGGCGCCTTTCCCTTGTCTTCACCTCACTTTTGACGGCTGCGATGACGGTCTGGTGTGGGACCAGTCCGGCTATGGCAACCTCGGTTACGCGTCAAATGCTGCAATTGTCCCGGGGGTGGAGGGGGCTGGGCTTGGGTTCGAGGGGCGCGGCTCATCTCTGCGATGTGCGCCCGTCTCGGGCCTCGGCGAGCGGACCGCTCTCACAATCGCCGCATGGGTGAAGCTGGATTCCCTGGACTTCCGCCTCTTTCCGGCCATTGTCCGGCAGGAAGGCGCGTTTGCCCTGCGTTTTGCGGAAGACCGGGTGGGTTTCGTTCTGTGGTTTGACACGAAACCCCTCGGCGTCACCGCCAAGAAGACGGACTGGCAAACCGGCACGTGGTATCACGTCGCCGCGACGTACGACGGTGCGCGCGCGCGGATCTATGTTGACGGCGCTCTGGAAGGGGAGTTGGGGGAACTCGCGCACGGCGGTTTCGATTTTTCGCCTGACCCATGCTGGCTTGGCGCGTGCGGCGGCCTGTACCCGTTGCAGGGGGTTCTCGACGAGGTCCGCCTGTACAATGCCGCATTATCCGCGGCAGCCGTCGCCGAACTCCATCGCCAGGGGCGCGCGGCATTGTCCAAAGCGCCGCCGGAGAATATCGCGGAAACGGCCGTAGACTTCTCCCGCAAACCCATCAAGAAACCCGCACGGGATATCGTTATGGTGGAAGACGGGTATCTCTGGATCGATGCAGAAGACTTCATTGACTACGGCGAGTGGACCTGCGATACCCAGTTCATACACCTCATGGGTTCCGCGTATCTCATTGCGGCGGGCGCAGGCAAACCCCTCGCCGACGCCTGGACCACGTTCGAAGTGCCGAAACCCGGCCGGTACCGGTTGTGGGTGCGCGCGCGCAACTGGTTCCTGCCCTATTCCCCCGGAACGTTCACCGTAGTGATCAACGATGCGCCCGTTGGCCGGATTTTCGGTGCGGCAGACGTGCAGGACTGGGCCTGGGAACAGGGCGGGGAATTCGAGCTTCCAGCCGGCGAGATACGCATGGCGCTGCGCGATCTGACGGGCTATTACGGCCGATGCGACGCGCTTCTGCTGACCACCGACCTCGATTACACCCCGCCGAACGCGCTTGACGCGGTGCGCCTCGAACGCGCGAGGCTGACCGGCCTGTCCCTCGAACCACGCCAGGCGGGCGATTTCGACGTGGTCGTGGTCGGGGCCGGCGCGGCGGGGTCGGTCGCGGCACTGGCCTCGGCACGGTCCGGCGCGCGCACGGCGCTAATCCAGAACCGGCCTGTCCTCGGCGGCAATGCGAGCGACGAGTTGGGCGTGTCCATCAATGGGGCTGCGAGCGCTCATCCCAATGCCCGCGAGACAGGCATCATCGAGGAGGTCGGCCGGATCAAGGCCCGCTATGGCTTCTCGAAGATGAGCGAACCTTTCCGCCTCGCGGCCGGGGACGAACGGAACCTCTCCGTCTTCCTCAATCAGCACGTCGTGGCGGTAGACAAGGACGGCGACGCGCGCATTCGTTCCGTAACGGCCGTGGATACTCTGACCGGCGCAATGACCACCTACGGGGGCCTCGTGTTCATCGACGGCACGGGCGACGGCTGGGTGGGCTATTACGCGGGCGCCGATTGCCGCACCGGCCGCGAAGCCCGCAACGAGTACAACGAAAGCCATGCCCCGGAAACCGCGGATTCGCTGACCATGAGCGGCTGTCTCATGGGGGGAGACTCAGTATCGTACCGTGCCGCGGACCTGGGCCGTCCCGTGGCCTA
>Ga0209606_1000789_pt1 | contig 44244 bp, 28 predicted proteins | sample AD_UKC057_MetaG_FD_184412 | JGI IMG/M metagenome (GOLD analysis project Ga0209606, IMG submission 184412) | Active sludge microbial communities of municipal wastewater-treating anaerobic digesters from USA - AD_UKC057_MetaG (SPAdes) (version 2) | ecosystem: Engineered > Bioreactor > Anaerobic >... | reverse complement strand
AGACCTGCGTTCTACGTGGTCCTATGAGACGGAGGTAGCACGGAGGGCGAACGGAGGTAGGACGGAGGTGTCCGCGGGAGCAGAGCCATCGGCAGCGGACCGGCTGGGGGCCGAGCGGGAAGAGGAGCTGTGCCGAAAAGGCCTTCAGGGAGCTTTGAGGAAAGGAGGGAGGCGAAAGGCGATCACCCACAGCCCTGCAGCCCCTGCCGCAAGCGCTCCCGCACGCGGTCGCGGAGCTCTCGCGGGGCCACGACTTTGACGTGCGGCATCCAGGAGAGAATCCCCCGTCAGTTCTTTGCGGCTGGAGGTTTGGAGGCGGAGTTCCACGCCCCCGTCCCGACGGTTGCGCCATTGCTGGCTGGCGTGCCAGACACGCTCGCGCATGTAGGTGGCCACCTCTTGGTCAAAACGGAGACGCACTGCCCAGGGCTTGTCGGCCTGGCTGATGCCCAAAGCGTCCCGGAAAAACCTGCGCGCATCCCTGGTAATCAGCCGCGAAAAGGCGCAAGCAACGCAAGAATGGACAGCAGCGCGGAGGCAAACCCACCAGTGCCAGCATCCTTCCCAGGCTGGGTCAGAGCGTATTTCTTTATCTCGAACTTCGGCGCGCCGAAGTTGATTAACAGGCCGTGTTCGACGCGCGAGGCGCGCAAATAGCCAAGAATTTGGGCCACGTGCTCGTCCGCCAGCGCCTTGGCTGCCTTCAGCTCGATGATCAGGCGGTTGTCCACAAACAGATCGGCATTGTAATCGCCAATGAGTGTGCCGTCCTCGTCATAGACCTGCAGCGGGTGCTGCTGTTTCGCGTCGAGGTCCAGCTTCCTGAGCCGATGCGCCAGCGCGTTTTCATAGACCTTCTCCAGGTGCCCATGCTTGTGGTAGCGGTGAATCGCGAACGCGGTTTCGCGAACCGCGTCGCAGAGTTCCATGATTTCTCTCATAGTGTTTGCAGTTCCTTCTTGCGGCTCTTGCGCCTTTTCGCGGCAGAATTGATCTTTGGACCTGTGCCGTTAGATGGTACACGTCCTTCCTATATTGGGGCGTGGACTCATGCAAGCCTATGGCGCCAGAAATCCGAAGAGGAAGCTGCCGCGAAAAGGCGCAAGAAACGCAAAATGGCAGGCCTCGAGTTACTCACCCGGCGCGGCCGACTCGTGGTTGCTAACCACCCTGATTCTCTTGGTGCGACTGTCCTGTGTGCTTTTCTCCCTCTGCGCCTCTTGCGCTTCTTTGCGGCTCAGCCGTCGTTCACAAGTTCCTGGAAACACAGCGGGTTCAACCTGCATGCCGGTGAGCAGGTGCCGCCCGAGGCCAAGGCCGACCTGGAGGACCTCGCCTAGTACATCCTGCGCAATCCTTTCTCCGTGGAAAAGATGATCCTGGAATCCCCCACCGACATGGTCATCTACCGCTCGCGCCTCAACGCCAAAATCAACCGCAACTTCGAGGTCTTCACCCTCACCGACTCCCTGACCGCCATCACCCAGCACATCCCCGACAAAGGCGCCCAGATGGTCCGCTACTACGGGTGGTACTCGAACAAGATGCGCGGCGTGCGCCAGCGCGGCCTGCCGCCCGAACTGGTGTTCCACCGCCCTGGCGTCTCCCCGCCCCCGCCGCTCAAGCTGCCCTCCAAACGCTGGCGCGACCTTATCCTCCGGGTTTGGCGCGCGGCCCCATTCCGCACTCCGCACTCCTCATTCCGCACTGCGTTGGCCCCATGCGGGTCATCGCCATCATTGATGACGCGCGGGTGGTTGAGAAAGTTCTCCGGCACCTCGGCGCCTGGCATGACCCGCCGCCCAGACCCCCTCCGCTGGGTGTGCCGGGTCCCTACACCTACGAACCCTGTGACGACGTGGACCCGACCCCTGACTACGAAAACGTCCTGACCGACTGAAAAATGCCGCATCATCCAGCCGGCTCGGGGCGGGGTGCGCCCGTGCGCCGGGTGGTCCCGGCTCGATCCCCGCCCCGCCACACGCTGCGCCCCCAAACCCTGCCGGCCACACCCCAAGAGTGGGCGAAAATTCCCGCGAACAAAAGGTGTTGACACCGCAGCCGGCTCTCGCTAGGCTCGCCACATGCTTGGTGAGCCCAAGAACCAATTCTCCCTCCCCCGCGCAGCGCTGAGTACGCGCGGCGCGCAAAAGCAAATTCCTGTCAGCGTCAGTCCCAAACATGCCAAACTCGCGCCGGTTCGCGGATTTTTGTCTCAATTATGTAACCAGAAGCAGCACAACCATTTTGCACAGCACCTGGCTACGGTTCAGTTGCGAAACCCCCAGGGGGTGCCCGCAACTGAGGCGCGCTGACATCGCGCCCCTTCAGTTCCAGCGCCAGGGCTGCGCACAAAGGAAAAGCCATCATGAACATACTCCTATCTAGGATCGCAGCACCTGCAGCCGCCGCCATCGCTCTCCTCCTCTCAGCACCCGCAGCCCTCTTGGCCGATCAAGACGGGGATTTCACCTATACGACTGACGGCTCCACCGTCACTATCACCGTCTACACTGGCCCCGGCGGCGACGTCACCATCCCCAGCGCCATCGCCGGACTGCCGGTCACCACCATCGGCCAAAATGCGTTCTACGAGTGCAGGACGATCACCGCCCTCACGATCCCCAACAGCGTCATCAACATCAGGCAGGGGGCGTTCGCTGATTGCACCAGCCTCACCAACGTCATCATCCCTAACAGCGTCACCAGCCTCGGAGCGTACGCGTTCTGGGGATGCTACAGCGTAGCCAACGTCACGATCGGCAACGGCGTCACTACTATCGACGACAACGTGTTCGCCTTCTGCACTAACCTCGCCAGCATCACAATCCCCAGCAGCGTCACCACTATCGGACCCTGGACGTTCGACTCATGCACCAGCCTGGCCAGCGTCACGATCCCCAACAGCGTCGCCAGCATCGGCGAGGCTGCATTCTCTCACTGCACTAGCCTGACTAGCGCAGCTATTCCCAACAGCGTCACCAAGATCGGGGGCTCGGCATTCTTCGAGTGCACGAGCCTGGTAAGCGTCACGATTCCCAACAGCATCACTGCCATCGACGACGACACATTCCTCGGCTGCTCCAGCCTGACCAGTGCAGCGATTCCCAACGGTGTCACCAGGATCGGCTTCGGCGCCTTCGGTTACTGCACCAGCCTCACCAACATCATGATCCCCAGCAGTGTTACCTTAATCCAGGATTACGCATTCGCCTACTGCACAAGCCTTACAGCAGCCTATTTCCAAGGTAACGCTCCGAGCGTCGGTTCGGACGTATTTTACGACGCCAACAATGTGACCATATATTACCTCGCCGGAACCACAGGCTGGGGCCCCACTTTTGCCGGTCGCACGACCACGCCCTTCGTTTTGCCGTACACTTACACAATCAACAACGCCACAATCACCATCACCGGATACACCGGTCCAGGCGGCGAAGTGATCATTCCTAACATGCTCATCACCCTGCCTGTCGCAGCCATCGGTGACTACGCGTTCGCCTACTGCACCAACCTTACCAGCGTCACGATCCCCTCCAGCGTCACCAGCATCGGAGCTGAAGCGTTCGGCGTGTGCTTGGGCCTGACCAGCGTCATCATCCCCAACAGCGTCACCAACATTGGAGATTCGGCGTTCGCCTACTGCCCCAGCCTTACCACCTTCACGATCCCCAACAGCGTCACCAGCATCGGAGCCCAAGCTTTCTATTCTTGCGATAGCCTCACCAACATCACCATCCCCAACAGCGTCACCAACATTGGAAATTCGGCGTTCGCCGACTGCACCAGCCTCACCACCTTCACGATCCCCAACAGCGTGACGAGTATCAAAGGCGCTACGTTCTACGCATGCAGGGCCCTGGCCACCGTAGACATCCCCGACAGCGTCACTAGCATTGGAGGGAGTGCTTTCAACCAGTGCGAGAGCTTGACGCACATCGCCATCCCCAACAGCGTCACCAATATGGGAGACTACTTGTTCTATGAATGTACCAGCCTAGCCAGCGTGACGCTCAGTACGAACATCGCCACCATCCCATTTAAAGCGTTCTCCGGCTGCATCAGCCTCGCCGGTGTCACGATCCCCGCCAGCGTCACCATCATCGAACCGGAAGCATTTAGGGTCTGCCGGAGCCTCACCAACATCACGATCCCCAACTCCGTCACGCACATCGGGGATCGCGCCTTCGAGGCCTGCTCTGCCCTAGCCAGTGCTACAATCGGCAACAGCGTCCTAAGCATCCCGAACTACGCGTTCTACGGCTGCAGCAGCCTGACCAACTTCACGATCGGCAACGGCGTCACCAGCATCGGTGGATTCGCGTTGTACGGCTGCAGTAGCCTGGCGAGTATCACCATCCCGACCAGCACCACCAACATCTTGGACTGCGCGTTCAGCGAGTGCACTAGTCTGACCAGCGCCACTCTCCCCAGCTGCCTCAACAGCATCCCGCCCTGGCTGTTCCGCGGGTGCACCAGCCTGACGACCGTCAGCATCCCCAGCACCGTTACGAGCATCGGGGACCGAGCGTTCCACCATTGCAGCAGCTTGGCGAGCCTCACCATCCCCAACGGCGTCACCAGCATTGGGGATTATGCGTTCCGCGACTGCACCAGCCTGACCAGGACCAGCATCCCTGATAGCGTCACCACCATCGGGGAGTGCCTGTTCACTAGCTGCACCAACTTGACCAACGCCATCATCGGGAGTGGTATCACCAACTTTTCGGACTGGACGTTCAATGTCTGCGAGAAACTGGTTGCGGTGTACTTTAGAGGCAATTGCCCAACTGCCGGTTCGCACGTGTTTGGTTTCGCCGACAACGTGACGGTCTATTACCTTCCAGCGACCACAGGCTGGGGCCCCACGTTCGCCGGTCGGCCGACTGCGCCCTGGTACCCAATAGCCCTCACAAACTTGCTCCAGACCTACGACGGCACACCAAAGCCGGTTTCTCTCACCACCATGCCCCCAGGGTTAGCCGCCAACGTTACTTACGACGGATCGGGAGATCCCCCGGTCAACGCCGGCAGTTACACAGTCATCGGCACTATCAACGACCCCTATTACACGGGCGCCGCCACCAACACGCTCGTCATCGTGAAAGCCCCAGCTACCTTGACCCTGGGGAACCTCGTGCAGACCTACGACGGGACACCGAAGACTGTCTCCATCACAACCGCCCCACCAGGACTTCCAGCGGCCGTAACCTACAGCGGCTCCGCTGCCCCGCCGACCAGCGCTGGCAGTTACACCGTCATCGCCACCGTCACCGATCCGAACTTCCAGGGCGCCGCCACCAACACGCTAGTGATAATTCCCCCCTCCCCATTCACCTGGGTGACCAACAACGGCACAATCACCATCACCGGATCCACCTGCCCCGCAGGCCAGCTGGACATCCCCAGCACCATCACAGACCTACCCGTCACCGCCATAGGCTCCTTTGCGTTCAACGGCTGCACGAACATAACCGCCGTCACGATTCCCGACAGCGTCATCACCATCGGCCAGTCGGCCTTTTCAAGCTGCACCAACCTCACCAGCGCCTCCATAGGCACCAACGTGGCCAGCATCGGCCCGTCGGCATTTTACTACTGCACCAGCCTCACCAACATCGCCCTCCCCAACAGCGTCACCAACATCGGCCTCATGGCGTTTCTCTACTGTCCCAAACTCGCCGCAATAGCAGTGGGGCCGCTCAACTCCTCTTACTCCAGTCTCGACGGGGTCTTGTTCAATAAGAGCATGACCACTCTCATCCAGTGTCCCGGAGGCAAGACCGGAAGCTACTCTGTCCCGGCAAGCGTCGTCACGATCGGGAACCGCGCCTTCGGGGGCACCCGCCTGACCACCATCACGGTGCCCAACAGCACCACGACCATCTCCGAGGGAGCGTTCATTTCGTCCCCTAGCCTAACGACTGTCACGATCGGAAACAGCGTCACGAGCATAGGAAGTTATGCGTTCGAAACGTCCACCAAGGTCACCGGTGTATATTTCTCGGGCAACTGCCCAACCGTTGGCTCCTCCGTCTTCAACGGCGCAAACAGCGCAACCGTCTATTACCTCCCAGGAACCACGGGCTGGGGTCCAACGTTTGCCGGTCGTCCGACTGCGCCGTGGCACCTGTCAGCCACAGTAACGCTGAGCAACTTGTTGCAGATCTACGACGGCACGGCTAAGGCTGTTTCCGTCACAACCACGCCCCCGGGGCTGGCAGTCATCGTGACCTACAATGGTTTGCCCGATGCGCCTACTAACGTTGGCAGCTACACCGTCATCGGCACGGTTAGTGATCTGAACTACCAAGGTGGCGCGACCGATACGCTGGTTATCATGCCCCCGGGTGGCTGTATCTCGGCGCCCTCGGGCATGATCGCATGGTGGCCGGGCGACGACAATGCCAACGATCTCGCCGGCACCAACAACGGCACCCTAGGTGGGGGCGCACTCTTCGCCACAGGTGAGGTGGAGAACGCCTTCAGCTTTGACGGCGTTAACGACATTGTGAACCTCCACGGGCCGAACCTAAACGGCAACGCCTCTTACACCCTGATGTTTTGGGCCAAACCATTTTCGTATGTCCAGGACTCCGCGCTGGTATGCTTTGGGGCCAACGGCTTAGCCTCCGGCACGATTTGCGTTTCCATGTGGAGCGGTGGCACCAAGGTGACGGTGAACCACTACGGCAACGACCACATCTTCGGGCAAAGCTGGCTCCCAAACCAGTGGCAGCATGTGGCGGTCGTGTATGACAGCAGCACGGGCGTGGAGAGCCTCTACTTCAACGGGAGTTTCTCCGAGTCCTGGAATCCTGCTCCGCTGACCCTGAACTCGAGCCGGCTGATGACGTTTGGCAGATGGGTGTGGGGCGGGCAGTACTATAGCGGTCTGCTCGATGAGGTGCAGTTTTTCAATCGCACCCTGAGCTCTTCGGAGGTCCAGGCCGTCTACCTGGCGGGCGGCGCGGGGCTGTGCCGGCCTGCCGTTCCTCCGCGCCTCGCCACCCCGGTGCGGCTCGGAGACGGCTCGGTTCAGTTGGCTTTCGCCAATAGCAGCGGTGCGAGCTTCAGCGTGCTCGGCACCACTAACGTAGCGCTGCACCCGAGCAATTGGACGGTGCTGGGCGTGGCCATGGAGGTCTCGCCCGGCCAATTCCAGTTCACCGACACGCAGGCGACGAACAACCCGCGGCAGTTCTATCGGGTACGGTCGCCGTAGGCAGGGTGAGGGGGTGGGGGAAGCTGAGAGCGGAAATCCGGTCCAGTGGGCGCTGGGTCAGGCCCATCTTCGACACTTGCAAAAGGGAGCATTGCTGATAATCCATGACTTACGAAGGCGGCAAGCGGCTGTGCCAACACACTTCCGTCGCGACCCACTGTCGTGTCAAAGCTCTCGAATCGTCGGCGGCACGGCCACGCCGGCGGCGCGAATGGCTTTGTGCGCGTCGCCCGTGAACTGACTGCGCAGGAGGTAGTGGCGTCCCCGGAAGACGGTTTCGACTTCCTAAAGGGGTCAGTTAATGAGATTGTCATATTCCCAGCAGGGGTTGGGGGGCAGACGCGGCAGGCCGGCCTTGGCCACGCCGTTGCAGCAGCCACGCCAGATGTCCGCGCGTGCCCATGTTTAACCGCTCCGCGATCCAGGCTAACGGCATCGTCGTCTTCGAGCGCAATTCCCAAGCCAACTCCACCTTCCCCGGCTCCCCTTTCCGACGTGCCCGAAGGTCGGCCTCCCTCCACTTCCTCCGTTTCAGCCCCGCTGCCACCAGTCGCTCGGCTCGCACCGCCTCCGCCTCTTGCACCGCTTCTCCAAAATGGCTCGGCCCAGGCCGCGTCTCCACCTGCGCCAAAAGCTCCTGCCTAAACTCCTCCCCGCCCAGGCACCAGCCGCGTTCCACCCGCTTGAACTCGCCCCGCATTTCTTCCCCGCGCCGCCGCTCCATCCGCTCGCTAAACACCCGCCGCCCCGCCGGGCTGTCCTTCGGGATGCCCCACTCCCCGAACAGCCGGTCCACTCGCAGCCAGGGCGGACGCCCCGCCGGCGCCGCCAAATACTGCGGATAACTGCTCCACGCATAATCCGTCAGCGGCTGGCTGGGCTTGAGCACCTTGGCCCGCGCCGGATTCAGATGCACATAGTCACATACCGTCTTAAGATACCCATTGCCGCTCCCCTCCACGACCACTGACCTTTTGCGGGGAGACAAGTGCCATGGCTGGCGTGTGAGGTTCAAGTCTGCCGCTCAGCGGCTGGGGATGACCTTCACGCCAAAGTTGCTGCGGAGGAAGGCCTGCATCTGGCTGGCGTTCTTACGCGTGGTATCCATGTAGCCGGCCGCGATGCCGGTGGTGAAAGCGGCGGCGGCGGAGGTGCCGGTGACGTAGTAGGGCTGGTTGTTGAAGTGGATGATGCTGGTGCCCGGGGCGCCCAGGGAGACAAAGCTGCCGCGGTTGGCGTAGCTGGCGATCTGGCCTTGCTCGACGGCAGTTACGGCCATGACCTCGGGGTAGGCGGCGGGGTAGAACGGCGTGGTGACGGGAGAGTTGCCCGCCGCGCCAATGAAGACGATGCCCTTGGTGTTGGCGTCCTGAATGACGCTGTGCAGGAACGGGCTGTCGGCTTCGCTGCCGAGGCTGAGGTTGATGGGGTTGGCGCCGGCGTTGACGGCCTGGGCGATGCCGTTGGCGACGTCGAAGGTGCTGGTGGAGATATTCGGGCCATAGACATCCACCGGCAGAATCTGGGCGGCGGAGCTGCCCTTGGTCATGGCGGCAAGGCTGCGCAGGATGGTCTCCGCCATCGAGGTGCCGTGGGAGGGGGCGTTGGGGTCCAGTTGCGCCTCGCCGGCCACGGAGAGGGTCTTGAGCAGAAACGCGTCCAGGTCATTCCCGAGCGGCTGGACGGCGGTATCCACCAGGCCGACGATCACCCGGCCGTCGCTGGGGGGCGGTTTGAGCCGCAACTGCGGCGGCAGGAGGTTCGAAGACCGCGTCCCGGCCGGCACGGGCGGACGGTCAATGGAGTAGTTGTTGTCCACGGAAACGACATCCGGGTTGGAGGCAAGCCGCTGGCGGGCGGCATCGGCGGCGGCCTGATCCTCGAACTGGAGGCGATAGGCATTGAGGCCGTCAATGCGGCCAATGACTTTGGCGCCCAGCAGCTTGGCCAGCTCGTCAATCTTCGCGCCGGGCTTGAGGCGGACGATCAGTTCATTGGGGAGGAGCTTGCCCTTGCCGCCCGGCTCGGCGGGGTTGGCGGGCTGAATGGCCTGAGTCGCATTCTGCATGGCGGTGCGGAAGACGAAGAGCCTGGAAGCGGCGTTGGTCTGGGGGACCAGGGCGAAGTTCAAGTCGCGGAGCAGCAGGCGCAGCGCTTCTCCCGGTGGCAGGCGATCGAACTTGGCGGAAACGACGCAGGTGGCGTCGGGTTCCAGGAGGATATGCCAGCCCGTGGCGGCGGCGACTTGCTCAAGGAGCGGAAGGAGCTTGCCGGACTTGATGTCGGCACTGACCCGGTTGCGGTTGGTGTCCCAGTTGAGGGTGTCGGCGCCCCAGGCAGGAGCGGCCAGGAGCAGAAGCAGGGCCGCACCAAGCCTGCACAAGCTAACCGCTCCGGTCCTGAACCGACGGTGGACAGGGTTCGTCATGCTCGTCAAATCAGACTGGTTGGCAGAATCGCGCATTCAATGTTCCATGTTTGGCACGCAATATACACTCGATTCGCAGTTCGCGCGCGACTAACGCAGCGAGGCTGGGAAGGCCCGGATCGGCAGTTCGCCCGCCCCGGTTCTGCGCTGGTCCTGCTGCAAGGACCCGGTTCGAGCTACCGTCCCGGCCGGGGTCAAGGGTTCACGCCGGACTCGGCGGCCTGGTCCTTCTCGGCCTTGTCGGCGGCTTTGAGGCGGCGTATTTCGTCGGCCCGCAGCTCTTTCTCCGTCTCCCGCACCCCGGGCATCTTGTTCTTCTCAGCCGTCGCCGCCAGCGCCGCTATCTCCGGCGTCGGCAATACCGTCGGACGTATCAACACCAGCAACTCCTTGCGCGTCTCCCCCGAGTGCGAACTCCGAAACAAATATCCCAGCAACGGCAGGTCCTTCAAATACGGAACCCCCGAGGCGTTCTTGTTCTTCTGCGTCTCAACCAGCCCTCCCACGATGATCGTGTCGTGGTCCCTCACCGACACCTTCGTCGAGGCTATCTTCGAGCTCGTGATCGGAACATCCCCAACGTTCTGGATCGTCACGTTGCCCTGAAAGCTGTCTATCTGCTGGTTGATCTCCATCACCACCAGCCCGTCCGGGTTGATCAATGGCGTCACTTCCAGCGTCACCCCAATCTGCAACTGGTTGATCGAGGAATAGCCCCCGTAGGCCCCGCCCCCATAGTAGCTGGACGTCGGGTAGGGCCGCGACTCGCCCACAAACAAACTCGCCGGCTCGTTGTGCGAGGTCTGTATCCGCGGCCGCTGTAATATCCGCGCACGGCTGTCCGACGCCAGCGCCGTCACTGTCATGTCCAGGTCCTGGTTCCACGACATCAGATAGCTGAACCCCTGCGCAATCAGGCTGTTGGTGCCTCCGCCCGTCACAAAGTTGTCGGGCTGCAGGATGTTGTTGTTGTTGATCGCCCCCACCCCCGTCCACTTGCCCGCGTTCTGCGGATGCTGCAGATAGCTGAAGCCCAAATCCCGGCTGTCGCTCAGCGTCACCTCCACGATCGCCGCCTCGATCAGCACCTGCGCCAGCACCACGTCCAGCTTGCCCACGATCTCCTTGATCACCTTCATGTCTTCCTTGGTGGCGTAGATCAGCAGCGAGTTGGTCCGCTCGTCCGAGATGATCTTGGTCTGCCCCAATACCTGAATATCCCCCTCCTCCGACGCCCGGTTGATGATGTTCTGCAGCCGCTGGGTAAAGGAACTGCCCCCCGCCCCCGGCGTCGGCGTCCCGGCCCGCCCCGGCGGAGTCGCCATCCCAGACATCGTCTGCTGCCCAGGGTATCCCCCCATGCCCATGCTGCTGCCCGGCCGGTTGATGCCTGAGGTCCGGCTCGTGCGGCTCGTGCCGGTGCCTCCTGTGCCTCCTCCCCCCACCGTCGCACCCGAGCCTCCTGTGCTCAAGCTGCTCAGCGCGCTGGCTATATCACTGGCCTGCGCATACTTGATCGGAATCACTTCCGACACATACTCCGACGGCACCGCCACATCTATCTTCTCGATCAGCTCCAGCATCCGCTTCAGGTTCTCCGTGTAGTCTCTCAACACCAGTATCTGGCTGCTGTCTATCGGCAATATCGCGTTCGGAATCTTCCCAAAGGGCGTCAGCACCGCAACCATCTCGCTGGGCCGCGCATACTTCAACTGCACGATGTGCGTCACATACTGCCCCAGCTCCGGCAAACGCGCCGCGCTGTTCGTGTCGAATCGCGCCCCCGAGCTGATCCCCTGCGCCTCCGGCAGGGCTTTGACGAACTTGTCCCCCACGTTGACCATCACTATGCCGTTGAGCGCCAGCACCGCCTCCAGGGCCTGCACGCCCTCGCGCATCGTCAAATGCCCACGCGTGCTCAGCGTGATGGTCGGCGCAGGAAGCGTCGCCGGACGCAACACCGTCCGCTGAACCATGTCGCTGTAAATGTCCAGAACCTGCGTCAGGTCCGCCGCTCGAAAGTCAATCATCCCCTCGGGCAACGGCTCCTCCAGCGGCGCCCGCACCGCACCGCCCGCCGCCCCGCCCGCCGCCTTGGCCGGCGCAACCGACGCCCCAGCCGGCCCTGCCACGGGGGTAAACGGCTTGCTGGGAACACCCGGAGGACTGTCCCCTGTAGCTGGAAGCGCCGGGGGAGAGCTCGGCGGCTCCGTCGTGGGAGCGGCAGCCTTTGCGGGATTGGTGGTTTCGGGCAGGTTGGCAGGCGGCGCCGCCGGCGATTCCGCGGCGTTGACGGGGTGAGCGGACGAGTCGGTTGGTGGTGGAGTGTTCCCGGCGTCGGCGGGGGTTGCGGGTGTGGCTTCCTCTGCGAGGGGCGCATTGGCGGCGCCCACGATTGCCGGGGCTGCGCCTTCGGGCAGACCGGCTACCAAAACGGTGTTTGTGGTTGTGATGGCTGTTGCGTTGTTAGTGCTGCTCGCAGCCGGGCGGCCATCCTCGCCGCGGAAAACGCCGCTGCCGGCCAGGCCGTTGGCGCCGCCGCGCGCCACGCAATTGGTGAACGCGCAGTTTACCAGCGCAGCCCCGCCATAATTGTAGAGGCACCCGCCAACAGCCTCACCCCCGTCGCCGCCATCGCCGGCGGTGTAACGGCCCGGGCCGCCGTCACCGCCGTTGCCGCCAACGGCGGAGTCGTTGGAGAACGCGCAGTTGGCCAGCAAGCCGTCGCCGAGGAGGCAAACCGCGCCGCCATAGCTGTTGCCGCCGTCGGCGCCATCCACGCCGTAGCCGCCGCCCGCCTGGCCGGCCGCGGCACTGCTTCCGCCTTGGGCGGTGTTGCCGGAGAAAGTGCAGTTGGAGATCACCACGATGCCGGCGCTGTAAATGGCCGCGCCCGATCCCTCAGCCCCGGCGCCGCCGGTGCCCGGGTAACCGTGGAAGGCCCCTGTTCCGTTGGTGCCGCCGTAGCCGCCCTGGCCGCCGACCGCGGCGTTCTCGGAGAAAACGCAATTAGCCAGCGCAAGGCTGCCCGTGCTGTAAATGGCGCCGCCAAAAGCCAGGGCGCCGTCGCCTCCGCGGCCGCCGTTGCCGCCCTGGTAGCGGCCGCTGCCGCCATTGCCGCCGTTACCGCCGTTGCCCCCCTCGGCGCGGTTGTTGGCAAACTGGCAACTGTCGGCTGTCAGGCTGCCGAGATTGAGAATCGCCCCGCCCACAGCCGGCAGGCCGGAATACGCGCTCCGGCCCCGCTTCCCATAATTCGGATCATTGTCGCCGCTCGCGCCGTTCGCACCGGCGGCACCGATGGCATTGTTGCCCGCGACAACGCAATTGCTCAGCACTACCGTTCCGCCTGCCATGGTGTAAATGGCGCCGCCGCTGTCGCTGCTCCCTCCCTGCAACGTCAGGTTATTGAGCGTCAGCGTCGAACCGGGCTGCACGACGAACAGCCGCGACAGGTTGTTGCCGTCTATGGTCACCACATTGGAGACGGCGGTGAGGGTGACATTTGGCGCCGACACCACCAGCGCATTGGTGAGAACCAGGTTGGTGCACGTGGTCAGGAGAACCGTGCCGCCTGATACCACGGCGTCCAGGACCTCGTCGTTCTGGGCGCAGCTATTGGTGATGCTGACATTGACGATGAAAGACTGGGTGGTGCTCAGCGAAGTATTCAACTGCGTGGCGATCATCTCGACCGTATGACGGCCGGACTGCTGCCAGGCGGGGAGCCAATCGAACCTGCCCTGGAAGACCCCGTTTGTTGACGTGGCGTTTGTGATCGTTGCCACCATTCCCACCGTGGTGATCGTCGCGTTGGTGGGCGCGCCGGAACCGAGGCTGAACCGAACTTGCGCGGTGGAGTTGTCCGTGTTCGTGGCAAAGGCGGAAAACGAAAGATGTGTATCAGCCAGGATATTCGTGCTGGAAAACGGCAGCCCAAGCTCGGGCGCGGTGGGAGAAGGCGGCGCAGGGGCGTTGGTCACGTTCACGACGAAGTTGGTGCTCGTGCTGTAAAGCGTGGCGAGGCTTGCCGCAGTGACGGTGAAGGTGACTAGCTGCGCCTGGCCGGGCGTCCAGGTGAAGAGGCCGCGATCGGGCGTGATGGCGGCATTGGTCGAATCGGTGTTGGGCCGGTTGGAGGCCAGGGTGAAATTGAGCTGGCTGGAGGGAATGTTTGAGTCCGTGACCGAAACCTGGATTGCCATCGGTGTGTTGACGGCAACAGTTCTATTGTCAATGTGGTTGATCCTGAACGTTTGACCACTCGCGCGCATCGGCGCCCAAATCAACAGCACGCCGAGCAGGACCAGGAACGGGGCGGGCATTACCCCGGGGCGCTTTGCCGCCACGCAAAGCCGTTCACGCCCCGGCATTGGCTGTATCCAGTTTTTCATAGGCTAATTGGCTTCTTCGCCGGTCAGTGGCTGCCGGGCTTCTCGGCCTTGTCGGCGGCTTTGAGGCGGCGGATTTCGTCGGCCCGCAGCTCTTTCTCCGTCTCCCGCACCCCGGGCATCTTGTTCTTCTCAGCCGTCGCCGCCAGCGCCGCTATCTCCGGCGTCGGCAATACCGTCGGACGTATCAACACCAGCAACTCCTTGCGCGTCTCCCCCGAGTGCGAACTCCGAAACAAATATCCCAGCAACGGCAGGTCCTTCAAATACGGAACCCCCGAGGCGTTCTTGTTCTTCTGCGTCTCAACCAGCCCTCCCACGATGATCGTGTCGTGGTCCCTCACCGACACCTTCGTCGAGGCTATCTTCGAGCTCGTGATCGGAACATCCCCAACGTTCTGGATCGTCACGTTGCCCTGAAAGCTGTCTATCTGCTGGTTGATCTCCATCACCACCAGCCCGTCCGGGTTGATCAATGGCGTCACTTCCAGCGTCACCCCAATCTGCAACTGGTTGATCGAGGAATAGCCCCCGTAGGCCCCGCCCCCATAGTAGCTGGACGTCGGGTAGGGCCGCGACTCGCCCACAAACAAACTCGCCGGCTCGTTGTGCGAGGTCTGTATCCGCGGCCGCTGTAATATCCGCGCACGGCTGTCCGACGCCAGCGCCGTCACTGTCATGTCCAGGTCCTGGTTCCACGACATCAGATAGCTGAACCCCTGCGCAATCAGGCTGTTGGTGCCTCCGCCCGTCACAAAGTTGTCGGGCTGCAGGATGTTGTTGTTGTTGATCGCCCCCACCCCCGTCCACTTGCCCGCGTTCTGCGGATGCTGCAGATAGCTGAAGCCCAAATCCCGGCTGTCGCTCAGCGTCACCTCCACGATCGCCGCCTCGATCAGCACCTGCGCCAGCACCACGTCCAGCTTGCCCACGATCTCCTTGATCACCTTCATGTCTTCCTTGGTGGCGTAGATCAGCAGCGAGTTGGTCCGCTCGTCCGAGATGATCTTGGTCTGCCCCAATACCTGAATATCCCCCTCCTCCGACGCCCGGTTGATGATGTTCTGCAGCCGCTGGGTAAAGGAACTGCCCCCCGCCCCCGGCGTCGGCGTCCCGGCCCGCCCCGGCGGAGTCGCCATCCCAGACATCGTCTGCTGCCCAGGGTATCCCCCCATGCCCATGCTGCTGCCCGGCCGGTTGATGCCTGAGGTCCGGCTCGTGCGGCTCGTGCCGGTGCCTCCTGTGCCTCCTCCCCCCACCGTCGCACCCGAGCCTCCTGTGCTCAAGCTGCTCAGCGCGCTGGCTATATCACTGGCCTGCGCATACTTGATCGGAATCACTTCCGACACATACTCCGACGGCACCGCCACATCTATCTTCTCGATCAGCTCCAGCATCCGCTTCAGGTTCTCCGTGTAGTCTCTCAACACCAGTATCTGGCTGCTGTCTATCGGCAATATCGCGTTCGGAATCTTCCCAAAGGGCGTCAGCACCGCAACCATCTCGCTGGGCCGCGCATACTTCAACTGCACGATGTGCGTCACATACTGCCCCAGCTCCGGCAAACGCGCCGCGCTGTTCGTGTCGAATCGCGCCCCCGAGCTGATCCCCTGCGCCTCCGGCAGGGCTTTGACGAACTTGTCCCCCACGTTGACCATCACTATGCCGTTGAGCGCCAGCACCGCCTCCAGGGCCTGCACGCCCTCGCGCATCGTCAAATGCCCACGCGTGCTCAGCGTGATGGTCGGCGCAGGAAGCGTCGCCGGACGCAACACCGTCCGCTGAACCATGTCGCTGTAAATGTCCAGAACCTGCGTCAGGTCCGCCGCTCGAAAGTCAATCATCCCCTCGGGCAACGGCTCCTCCAGCGGCGCCCGCACCGCACCGCCCGCCGCCTTGGCCGGCACTGGCACTGGAGTAATAATCCCCGTTGGGGCCGCGGCAGACCCTGCAGCGTCATCCGGCCGGGCCGTGGCGCGCGGAGAAGGTGTCCTGGGCAATGTAAGCGGGCTGGCCGGCGCATCCGGACCCGGCGCAGCCGGGCTCGGAGCCGGTGCGGCGGGGGCGCCGGCAACTCCGGGAGGCGGCGCGTTTGTAGTGGTAGCATTAACGGTGCGCAGGGGCTGCGGGAGCCTCTTGACGCTGTTCGTGTCCCGGCTGATCCGAGTGGCAGCCTTGGGCGGAAGCGCGGGCTCGCTGGGTTCTGCAGGGGGCTGGACCACGTTGGGAGGAGTTCCAATCCCGGGCGCATTGGTGACATTCTGCGTGGCGGCGCGCAACGCTTCCCGGAGCCTTTGCTCGGTATCAGGGGTCAAGTTGGCAGCGGCGGCAGCGCGGGGCGCAACGTCCCCGGCGGGTGGGGCAATATCAGTGGTCTGGGCCCACAAAGACAGGCCGATCAGGAGCAGAGCAAGGAATGCGGCTTTCACGGCTTTTGGACAGGTGGGGGTGCGGTCTTGCCCGCGACCCCGGGCGGTTTGGCGTCAGACGCTGGCTTCTTGGGCGGATTCTTCTGATAGCTGGCCACCAGTTTAACAGTGCCGCTGAGTTGTTGCCGCGGCGGGTCCGGTTTCAACGACAAATCCCGAACCCGAATCAGCGAGTTGCCGGCGCCAAGGTTGTACAGGAAGTCCACCAGTTGCGGCTCCTGGGATTGCACCGTGATCAACTGGGTCAGCTCCAGGAAGAACTGGTTGGTCTGCGTGGAGGTCCGGCCAAGGCTCTGGATGCCCACGCCGCTCTGGGCCTGCTGATCCTGGATGACACGGACAAACTGGTTTTGCTGGTCCTCGACCGGCACATCCAGACCCTCCTTGGCGAAGTTGTTGATATCGGCCTGGTACTTCTGAGCCTGGTCAATTTCGGCCTGCCAGCGTTCGAGTTTCTTCAGCGCCTCGGCCCGCCGCCGCCGGGCGTCGCCCAGATCGGAGAAGTGCGGCACGACGAACCACGCGTTGAGCACCACAAACAGAACCGCGCCCACACCCACCACCAGGCGCTTCTCAAAAGGACGCAAGTTGAGGCGGTCCAGGTAGCTCGTCATAGCGCCTCCGCCCGTTTGAGCTCCAGCACGCAGTGCCAGCTCACGATTTCGCCCCGCCGATCCCAGGTGATCGGGGGTGCGTTGGGGTTGAACAAGAGCTGGCCGTTGGGCGCCACCTTGCGGATGTCGTCGTGAAAGGAATTGAGCAGCTTCGTTTGGTCCGCCGGCGCGCTGCCGCTCAGCGTCAGCTTTCTCCCTTCGCTGAAGTTGTAGCCTTCAAGGGTGACGCCGTCGGGCAGCAACTCGGCGACCGCCTTCCAGCAATCCAGCGCGGCGAACTTCAGATCCTGCCGGTCTTTCAAGACCTGGTACTTTGCCTTGAGCTGCAGGGCGTTGGTGAAGATCGGCCCGCGCTCGGCCGCTCGCTGCTCGACGGCACTCGTGCGAAACAGCTCAATCTGGAGCCGGGCGAAATAGATCAGCACGCCCACCAGGTAAAGACCCACGACCGCCCCCAGCAGGCGCATCCAAAGGCGATCCACAAACTGCTGTTGGTAGCGGGTTGAAAACTCAGCGGGCAGCAGATTTGCCTGCGGCCCGGCCCGGGTCGCCCGCGCGGCCGTTAAGGCGGCCAGCCCCGCCACCGCGACCGGCGCAACGATCTCGACGGGCAGCTCCAGGCCCGCGCGCAACGGCGGCTCCCATTCGGCGGCAGTCTCGCCATCAGCCACCAGGTGCCAGGATGGGGGCGCGGTCAGCCAGCCTTCCAACTCGCCCGACCAGGCCATCTGCAGCAACTGTTCCTTCAGGCTCTCCGGGCGGTCAGCCGGCGGCAGCGTGATCAACCCGAGGTTCTGCAGCACCCCGCCATACCACCAGGCTACCAGCGCCGCATTCCTGCCTCCGGGCGCTTCCGGATAAATCCACGCGCCGTCGCCCGTGATTGCCGTCGCCTGCAACTGGTCCAGCAACGGGAGTTCGAGCCGGTCAGCCAGGTAGCCCTGACCCTCGAGCTGGCCGAGGAACTCTTCCACCTCGTTCCGCGAGACAATCATCACGATCACCGTCTGCAAGTCGCCCTCGGCGTGCGGCAGAACCTGAATGCTCCAGACCACCTGCGCGACGGGGAACGGCGACAGCCTCTCCAGTTGCAGCTCCACCATGGAGAGCGTCTCGTCTAAATCGCTGACCGGCAATTGCACCACGCGCAGGAAAACCCGTTCCGGCGGCAGCCAGGCAACATTGAGCTTGGGCTGGAACAACGACCGCCAATCCTTGGCGATGGGTTTGGTCGGCAACGGCTCGCCGGCCAGCGCGGTTTGCTCGCGGCTCAGCACGAAATTCCGGCCCTTGGCGTCGAATTGCCAAAGCTGCCGCGCCTGCGCGCCGACGTGCAGCACGTTGCACGAATGAACGGCCCTCTTCGCCGGCGCTTTCCTGGCGGGCTTGCTCGCGGCTTTTGGCGCGGCCTGCGATTGCCCAGCCTGACCGGCTTTTGCGGCCCGCCTGATCTTCAACTGCCGGAGGACCAGCATGACGGCCAGGCAGAGACACAAAACGATGATGCCCACGACCGGGTAAAAGGCTTGGCTGGTCTGAAGGCTGCGAATCTGCTCGGCAATTCCAGCCAGCGCGCCCGCCGCCGGGGCGGCGTTGGTGCCCGCGCCGGTCCGCGCGGCGGCTGAAAGAACGTTGGTGCCCGCACCGGGCAGCGGGGCCGCCGTTGGAGCCTTGGCCTTGCCGAGGCTTGGCCCGGGAGCAGCGGGAGGATTGGTCCTGCCGATGGCCCGCGGCGCGGAGACGGCGAGATTCGTCCTGGCGCCGGGCTGCCGCAACGACGCCGCATTGGTCGCCGCCCCCTTGCGGGGCGCAACCGCGTTGGTGCCCGCCGCCTTGCCGGCGTTGTCCGACGCCGGACCGCAGCCGGTCAGCGTAAAGGCCAGCAGACCGATGCCGAGCAGGAGTCGCCCGGCCAGGCGGGAGGTAATGGAGCGATGAGGTGCTGGACTGTTGCCGCACTCCTTTGCGCCATTGCTCCAGCGCACCGCTCCTGTTCGCTTGGTCTTCACTTCTTCACCCACACTCCCGCCTTGGTATCCTCGACCAGCGCATCCAGGTGCTCCTCGATCTGGGTGACGCGCAACACCTCCTCGATCGTCGTCTGCGCGTTCCGGACCTTGTTCCAGCCGTCGGTGCGGAGCGTGCGCATGCCGAAATCAATGGCCCGCTGCGCGATCGTGGACGCCGGCGCCCGGTTCAGAATCAGCGGGCGCAGCGACTCGTTCAGGATCAGCAGCTCATAGATGCCCATGCGCCCCTGGTAGCCGAGCTGCCGGCACTCCTCGCAACCGACCCCGTGCCAGAACTTCGCCGTCTCGATCTCGTTCTCCGGGAAGCCGATCCGGCGCAAGTAATCCTTCTCGACCTTCTGCTCCTGCTTGCAGTGCGGGCAGATCGTGCGCACCAGGCGCTGGGCCATGACCGATTCCACCGAGGAGGCGACCAGGAACGGCTCGATCCCCATGTCAATCAGACGCGTGAACGCGCTCGGCGCGTCGTTGGTGTGCAGCGTGCTGAACACCAGGTGCCCCGTCAGCGCGGCCCGAATCGCGATCTCCGCCGTCTCCAGGTCGCGAATCTCGCCCACCATGATCACGTTCGGGTCCTGGCGCAGGATATGGCGCAGGCCCATCGCGAAGGTCAGCCCGATCTCCGGCCGCACCGCGATCTGGTTGATGCCCTTGAGCTCGTATTCCACCGGCTCCTCGATGGTGATGATGCGCTTGTGCACCGAGTTGATCGTGCTCAGAAACGCGTAGAGCGACGTGGACTTGCCCGAGCCAGTCGGGCCGGTGACGAGGAAAATGCCGTGCGGCTTGACGATGATCTCGCGGATGGCCTTCTCCTCCAGCGGCGAGAAACCCAGCTTGTCCAGGCTCAGGAAAATCTTGCCGCGCGTCAGCAACCGCAGCGACACGCTCTCGCCATAAACCGTCGGCACGGTCGAGACGCGAATGTCAATTTCCTCGCCCTTGATGCGCACGTTGATGCGGCCGTCCTGGGGCAGGCGCTTCTCGGAGATGTTCATGCCGGACATCACCTTGATGCGCGAGATCAGCGCCGCCTGGTAACGCTTGAGCTGCGGCGGCATCGGCGTCTGGTGCAGGATGCCGTCAATGCGATAGCGGATGCGCAGCTCATCTTCGGCGGGCTCGAAGTGAATGTCCGTCGAGCGGTCCTTGTAAGCCTCCCAGATCACCTGGTTGACGAACTTGATGACGCTGGCCTCCTGGTCGCTCTCGGTGATCTCCTTGTCCTCGCCCACCAGCAGCTCCAGCGGCTCGTCCTCCGCCATTTCGTCCAGCGTCTCGGCCCCGACGCCGTAGTACTTCTTGAGCGCCTTCTCGATTTCGACCTTGGGCGCGAGCGCAAACTGCACCGGGCCGCGCGCGTCGAAGCGCACCGTGCTGAGCATCGCCGCGTCGAACGGGTTGCTCACCACCACCTGCAGCGAGCCCTCGCTGACCTGCGTCGGCAGCACCGTGTACTGGAAGGCGACCTTGGTGGAAATGCGGCTCCGCGCCTCGGCGGGGATGGTCACCTTGGGCAGGTCAAGGTAAGGCCACTGCAGCTTTTCGGCCAACTGCTGAAGGAAGACGTCCTCCGCCAGCCCCCGTTCCCGGCAAATGAAAGCCAGCAGCGTCTCCTGCGAGCCGCTGGCTACTGCCACTTTCCAGGCCTTGTTCCATTCGTCGAACTGCTCGGGAGTGGCCAGGCCCATCTGGGCTAAGAACTGCTTGAGCGATAAAAAAGCCATCTATCACCACGCCAACTTTGCCGTCTTCACTGTTCTGATACACGCCAGATTATGGAAAGTTTCGAGCGGGGTCAAAGTATTTAGGCGCCCGTCCCTCCCCCCAAAAGGGCTCTCTCCCCGCCCTCGCCGGGTCCACTCCGCGGCCCGGCGGGTCGAAACGCGCACCCAGCCTGGGTAATGTCAGACATCCTGCCCCGTTGGAAACAACGTGAGTCCAATTCCCCCCTCACCACACCCCATTCCCTGGCCGTGGCTCCTCCGTCGTACCTCCGTTCCTCCTCCGTTCCACCTCCCACCCGCCTGTCGGAGGTGGAACGGAGGAGGGACGGAGGTACGACGGAGGTAGCAGCTTGCCACTGCGGTCATGGCAGCTAGAATGTTCATTGTGTGCGATAGTCGTTTGAGCATGAAATCCATTGCGCCCGACTCGAACTCCCGGCAGAGCCGCCGCGGCTGTGCGCTGCTGCTGTGCCTGCTTTTTCTGGCGGCGCCGCCGCTTCTGGCCGAGAGCCATTATCTCCCCGCCGGCCGCCCCGACGGCGTGGCGCTGCTGCCGCCGCCTCCCGCGCCCGGCTCGGCGGAGGAAGCGGCGGACCTGCTCGCCGCGCGCGCGGTCTTCAACGGGCGGACGGAGGCGGAGAAAGACCACGCCTTCAAGACAGCCAGCCTGTCAATCTTCCTCTATGCGCCGGCGATCGGGCCTTGCTTTGAGCCCGGCAAGTTCCCGAAGACCGAGCTGCTGTTCCAGAAGGTCAGAAAGGACATTTCCGAGCCCCTGGACCGAACAAAGAAGTACTGGAAACGGCTGCGGCCATACGAACTGGACCCGCAACTGAACCTGGGCCGGCCGGAGACGAGCTACGGTTATCCGAGCGGGCATTCCACCCGCGGCACGGTCCAGGCGCTGCTGCTGGCCGAGCTGTTCCCGCAGCGGCGGGAGGGGATTCTGGCCATCGGCCGCCAGATCGGCTGGGACCGCGTGCTGATCGGCAAGCATTTCCCGGCGGACATCCACGCCGCGCGCGTGCTGGGGCAGGCGATCGCGCGCGAGTTGCTGGCCAGCCCGGCGTTCCAGCGCGACTTGGCCGAAGCCAAGGCCGAGGTGCGGGCCTGCGCCGAGACCAGCCAGAACGGCCCGAATCCGGGCTTGCGTTCCGACGCCGCTCAATTACCTTCCACAGTCCCCGCTCTGGAAAGCGAGCGGAAATGACTTAGACTAGACCAGTATGGCATCAGCAAATGATCTTCGCCGCGGCATGGCGATTAACTACAACGGCGATATCTGCGTGGTGATGGACACCCAGCACCGGACGCCCGGCAACCTCCGCGCCTTCGTCCAGGCCAGTCTTCGCAGCCTTCGCAGCGGCCGATCCTCCGACGTGCGCTTCAGCTCGACCGAGAAGATAGACGTCGTGCCGATGATGACCCGCAAGATGGATTTCAGCTACAAGGACGGCCAGGATTTCGTCTTCTCCGATCCCGAGACCTACGAGACGGTCATGCTCCCGCCGGACCTGGTCGGGGAGGCCAAGAACTACCTGGTCGAAAACGCCCAAGTCACCGTGACGTTCGTCGAGGAAAAGGCGGTGGCGATCGAACTGCCGTCCAGCGTGGTGTTGACGGTGTCCGATGCGCCGGAAGGCATTCGGGGTGATTCGGCCAATAATGTCCAGAAACCCATCACGATGGAGACCGGCATCACCATCCAGGCCCCCCTCTTCATCAAGACCGGCGAGAAGATCAAGGTGGACACCCGCACCGGCAAGTACATGGAGCGGGCATAGGCCAAACAGCCTACTAAGTTCCAGAATCTAAACCAACCGACCCGCCCCCCGGCGGGTCTCAGTGTTTCGGGGAGGAGCCCCCCATCAGTCCGCCCGGTCAGGCGACGCGGCGAAACCGAATTTGCGGGCCAATGCCAGCGAGGTGCTCAGCGGCTTGACGCCCGCCGTGCAGGTGGCGTCCGACAGCGAAGCCGCCGCGATGCAGACGCCCGTCAGCAGGCACCGCTGCAGGTCCCAGCCTTCGTGCAAGCCATACAACACCCCGGCGCAGAACGCATCGCCCGCGCCCGCCGTCCCGGCGATGTAGTTGCGGGGCAGTTTCAGCGAGGGCTGCCAGAAATCATCCCCTTTGCGAGTGCGGGCGAAGGCCCCTTCGGGGAAATGCACCACCACCAACTCGCGCACGCCCTGCTGGAGCAGCGCGCCGGCCGCGTGCCGCAGCGCCACCGTGTCCAGGCGCCCGCCCGGCGGCCGGATCTTGAAGCCGGTCGTCTTGCCCGCCTCGATCTCGTTGAGGATGCAGTAATCCACATGCTTGAGGGCCGGATTGACGATGCGGGCGAAGCGGTCGCTGTCCTCGCTCACCACATCCACGCTGGTCCGCACCCCCGCCGCCTGCGCCCGGGCCAGCAAACGCGCCGCCTGGGTGCCGAACCTGGCATCCGGCTCGTCCAACGCGTCGAGCAGCAGCAAGTACCCCAGGTGAAATATGCGCGCGTTGAGCTTCTTGAAGTCCAGGTCGCCGCCGCACCAAAGCGCGTTGGCGCCGCGGGCATGGAAGAACGTCCGCCGCCCGTGGCCCTGCTCGGTCATCACGTCCGTGTAGGAGGTTGGGGCTTCGGGGGTGGTGCCGAGGTGCCGGACATCAATCTTATAGCGGCGGCAGGTCTGGAGGATCTCCTTGCCCAGGGCGTCCCGCCCGACGAGGCCGGCGGCAAACAGCGGAAAAGGCGTGCCGGACCGCGCGAGATCCACCAGGACATTGAAGGGCGCTCCGCCCGTGCCCTGGGATTGGCTGCGAATGTTCGCGAGCTGCTCCGGCTGCGGATAAACATCAACCATCTTGACCTGGTCAATGATCCAGTTGCCCCCGGCGAGCAGCCCGGAGCGAATGTTAGCACTCTCTTTCTTCATGACGGTAAAGGCGTAGTCTAGGCGCTAGTGAACGAAAAGCGGCGGGCCGCTGGCAAGCCATTTCTTCCGGCCCGAGCGGCGGCGCGGGCGCGCCAGGCTCGCTGGTTTCGATCTCGATGCGCCTCCAGCCGCGGGCTGGGCGCATCCCAAACACGGTTCGAACAGGCGAGGCGGGCAGGATGCCCGCGCGCCTACCTGTTCACCATTCCAGGCGCAGCCGTAGCCACCCCCAACCCGTGTACAAGATTCGCTGATTCAGATTGACCGCAGGGGGGAATCCTCGCAACTTGCAGCGCGGTCGTTAACGCGGGTCGGGCGCGCGGCGGTTGGGTGGCTGTTGCCTGCCAGGTCCATTACAACATGAAACAGAAGGGTCTCCCTCCGGCCCCGGCTGCCCGGGCAAGGGGGAAAGCCAGGTTGAATATCATGCGCAGATTATTCCTTCCCGTTCTGGTCACCGCCGGGCTGCTCGACGCCGGTTTGCTGCCAAAATCAGCCTCGGCCCAGGTCTCCATCAACTCGCTGGCCGGCGGCCCGTATCACCAGGACTTCGACACGCTGGCTGAGTCGGGCACAACCAACCCCTGGCAGGACAACGCGACGCTGCCCGGTTGGTACGCCGCCACCAACACCAGCGGCGGCAAGGTGCTCACCTACCGCCCCAGCACCGGCACGGGTACCGCTGGCGCGCTTTACAGCCTCGGTGCCAACGGGATCAACCCCGCCTCCGAACGCGCACTTGGTTCGCTTGCCTCAGCAACGAGCGGCACGCTGGCTTATGGCGTCCGCTTCGCCAATGACACGGGCGCGGACATCACCAGCATCACGATCACCTGCACCGGCGAGCAGTGGCGCAATAACAACAACTCAAGCGTGCAAACACTCGCCTTTTCCTATCGGGTCAGCGCCATGCCCATCACCAGTCCCGACCCGGCAAATACCGGTGCCTGGACCCCGTTCACGGCCCTGGATTTCAACACGCCGACCACAGGCGGAACAACCGGGCCACTGGATGGAAACGCCGCTGCCAACCGGACGGTCTTCTCCGGGGTGCTTCTGACCGGCGCGGCGGTGCCTCCCGGGTCGGAGATATTCCTGCGCTGGCGGGATGTTGACGATTCCGGCTACGACCACTGCGTGGCGATTGATGACCTGACCGTGGCCTTCAGCGGCGGAACGATCTCGACCAACGCGCCCACCTATGCCTTGGTGACCCCACCGGCGCAAACCAACAAGGCCGGAGCAACCGTCCTCCTGACCGCCGCGAGTGACGGCGCGCCCTCCATTTCGCTGGCCTACCAGTGGCGCAAGGACGGCGCGCCCTTGAGCGACACCGGCAACATTTCCGGCAGCGCCACGCCGACTCTTACCCTGACCAACGTCCTGGCCGCCAATGCGGGCGGCTACGATGTCATCGTGGCCAACTCGGCGGGCGCGGCCACCAGCGCTGTCGCAACGGTGACGGTGCTAGATCCGGCCATTCAGTCGCAGTCGGCCGATCGGTCGTGCCTGGGGGGCGAGAGCGCCACGCTCACCGTCACCGCCCGGGGCACGCCGACGCTCGCTTACCAGTGGCTCTTCGGCAGCACGCCCATTGCGGGGGCGACCCGCAGCGCCCTGTCTCTCTCGAATCTTCAAGCCGCCGACCAGGGCATTTACACCTGCCGGGTGACCAACGGCCTCGGCGGCAGCGTCGCCAGCGCCCCCATCACGCTCACCGTGACCGTGCTTCCCAGTGTCACGCTGGCTCTATGGGACTTCAACGACACGAATGCTCCCGTGGCCTCGCCGCCGCCCTCGATCGGCGCCGGTGCCGCGTCGCTGGTCGGCGGCGTGTCGGCCACTCTGGCCGCAGGCGCGTCTTCGGATCACAACCCGACCGGGACCAACCTGGCCTGGAACACCACGAGCTACCCGGCCCAGGGCAGCGGCAATAAGACCGCCGGGGTGCAATTCAACGTGAGCACGCTCGGCTACCAGAATATCTACCTTGCCTGGAGCCAGCGCCACAGCAACACCGGCAGCAAGCACACCCGCCTCCAGTACAGCGCCGACGGTGTGACCTTCGAAGACCTCGATTTCAACACCATGGCCAATGGCGAGACCTTCGTGTCCCTCGCGCGCGAGTTGGCCGCCCTCCCGGCCGCCAACAACAATCCCGACTTCGCCTTCCGCATCGTCACCGAGTTCGAGAGTCCGGCCAACCCGAATTACGCCGGCACCGCGGGCAGCTACAGCCCGGCCGGCACCATCCGGTTCGACCTGGTGCGCGTCTATGGCGATCACTATGACCCGGGGGCGGTTGCTCCCGCTACTATCAGCAGTCTCCTGGGCACGACGCTCACCTACGGCGGTGGCGGCGGCGCGCAGTTTGTTCTTCTGGAGGCGTCGGACGCGACCGCCGCCATGGACAGTTGGGCCCGGGTGCAGACCAACACCGCTACTCCGGGAACATTCACCATCCCGGCGGTGGGCATGTCGGCCCCGAAGTACTATCGCGTCAAGAGCGAGTAGGCTGGTGGTTGTTTCGCATTGACACCCGCGGGGCTTTTCTGTCAGCCTGTGGTTGCCTGGTTGGAATGCCCTTGATGAGGGGTGAAGCCCGGCCGGGCGATTGCAGGTCGCTCAATAATGAAAGTTGAATTGATATGAAAAGAACCGCAGTAGTGATGGCCGGACTCTGTCTGCTCGGCACCTTGTTAGTGATGGCCGGACTCTGTCTGCTCGGCACCTTGTTATTCACCTCGAGTTGCGCGCCGCCGCCCTCAGCCGAACCCGTCAAGATTGGCGCGCTGTTCTCGGTGACCGGGCCGGCGTCCTTCCTTGGCGCGCCGGAGGAGAAGACCGTGCAGATGCTCGTTGAGCAGATCAATGCGGCGGGCGGCATCAATGGCCAGAAGCTGCAGTTGGTGGTTAAAGACACCGCCGGCAGCCCCGAGAAGGCGGTGTCGTTTGCCAAGCAGTTGATCGAGGAAGAGAAGGTGCTGGCGATCATCGGCCCGTCCACGAGCGGCGAGACGATGGCGATCAAGGACCTGTGCCAGGAGAACAAGATGCTGCTGGTTTCGTGCGCCGCCGCGGAGACCATCGTCAACCCCGTGGCGAAGTATGTGTTCAAAGTGCCCCAGAAGGACAGCCAGGCGGTGACCTGGATTTACCGCACGATGAAGGAGAAGGGCATTTCCAACATTGCCATCGTGAGCAGCACCGACGGCTACGGCGCGGCGGGCAAGAAGCAGCTCGAAGACCTGGCCCCGGCAGAAGGCATCACCATCCTGGCCAACGAGGTGTATGACAAGCAGGCGACGGACCTGACGGACGTGCTGACCAAGATCAAGGGCAATTCGAGCGTCCAGGCGGTGGTCAACTGGTCAATCGTTCCGGCCCAGTCCATCGTGGCCAAGAACATGAAGCAGCTTGGTTTGAATGTGCCGCTGTTCCAGAGCCACGGGTTTGGCAACCTGAAGTACGTCCAGCAGGCTGGTGTGGCCGCCGAGGGCATCCTGTTCCCCGCCAGCCGGTTGCTGATTGTGGAAGACTTGCCGGACGGCCACCCCCAAAAGGAGGTGCTGGCAACCTACAAGAAGGATTACGAGAGCCGCTACAAGGAAGAGGTTAGCACCTTCGGCGGGCACTCGTATGACGCGCTGATGGTGGTGGTGGAGGCGCTCAAGAAGGCGGGCGAAGCGGACCGGGAGAAGGTGCGGGACGCGCTTGAGACCCTGACGGGCTTCGTCGGCACCGCCGGCGTGTTCAATTTCTCGGCCACGGATCACACCGGCCTCGATTTGACCGCCTTCGAGATGCTGACGGTCAAGGACGGCAAGTTTGTGATGTATAAGAAATAGCGCCGATCATGCCGACAGGTTGTGACGGCCCCCCGCCCCGGCGGATCTGCCGACCGGGGCTTTTCCTTTAACGCACGGCGTGTGGAAAACGGAAGTTTAGCGCTGCAGTACCTGCTGTCGGGCATCACCAAGGGCAGCATCTATGCCGTGGTGGCGATCGGGTTTAACCTGATCTACAGCGCGACGGGGATCATCAATTTCGCGCAAGGCGAGTTTCTGATGCTGGGGGGGATGGTGGCGGTCACGCTGGCAGTTTACGTGCCGCTGCCGGTGGCGGTGACGGGCGCGGTGGCGATCGTCGCGCTGGTTGGGTGCCTGCTGGAGTTGACGTTCTTCCGGCGGCTGCGGCGCCACTCTGTCCTGCACCTGGTGATCATCACGATGGGCTTGGCCATCGTCATCCAGGAGGCCGCGCTGCATATCTGGGACGAGAAGGTGCGCTCGCTGCCCTATTTTACCGGCAACGAAGTGTCGTCCATCCGATTCCTGGGCGCGGCGATTTCCCCGCAGGTGTTGTGGGTGCTGGGCACGGTGGGGCTTGTGGTGCTGGGCTTGCATTTCTTTCTGCGCCACACCCTCCAGGGCCGGGCGATGCGGGCCTGCTCGTCGAATCCCGAGGCGGCGATGCTGGCCGGCATTAACATACCGAACATGCGCACGCTCTCCTTTGGGCTGAGCGCCGCGCTGGGCGCGCTGGCCGGCTGCGTGATTTCGCCGATGACCATGACCCATTACGAGATGGGCGCGCCGCTGGCGATCAAGGGCTTTGCCGCCGCCATCCTCGGCGGTCTGGGCAATCCCATGGCGGCGGTCGCCGGCGGGTTGCTGGTGGGGCTGCTGGAGGCGGCCAGCGTGAGCCGCCTGCCGGCGGTGTATAACGATGTCGCCGCGTTCGCCATCCTGCTGCTTGTGATCTTCGTGCGGCCGCAGGGGTTGTTTGGCGCCCCGGCCGCGGACAGCGTCCGTGAACATTAGAACGTCAACCGGTAAAATGCGTCACACGGTTCCAGAGCCAGGCAGCGCCGGCCGCCTCCGCAACGCGGCGGGGCCTCCGCCCGCGTAACCCCCGGACTGCCATGCCTCGCTCGCGCCAGAAGCTTTTCCTCGCCCTGTTTCCGCTGGTGGTGGTGGCCGCGCAGCTTGTCATGCGGGCGACGGCAACAGAGTATTGCCTGACGCAGCTCACGATGGCGGTTTATTACGCCATCGTGGTCATGGGCCTCTGCCTGCTGATGGGCTATGCGGGGCAGGTATCGCTGGGCCACGGCGCCTTTTTCGCCATCGGCGGCTATACCTCGGCGGTGCTGACCACGCATGATTTCTCCGTCGTCAAGGGCACCGCGTGGGGGGGCGCGCTGGAGGGGGCGCACCTGCTCGTCACGAAGCAGGATTTGTATGGCCATACGGCGCTGTCCGTCTCGCCGTGGGCGGCCTTCGCGGCGGCGATGCTCATTACGTTTGTGATAGCCTTGCTGATCGGTTACCCGGCGCTAAGGCTGCGGGGGCACTACCTGGCGATGGCAACGCTCGGCTTTGCTTTGATCGTCAGCAAGATGCTGCTGGGCAGCGCCGTGACCGGTTCAGCCGACGGCATTCACGGCGTGCCGGAGTGGAAGCTGCTGCCGGGGCTGAGCGTCACCGGCAAGAGCGCCCTGCGCGTCCAGAACTATTACATCGCCTGCGGGCTTGCGCTGCTGTTGCTGCTGGTGTTGCGCAACCTGCTCGAGTCCCGCGTCGGGCGGGCGCTGCTGGCGATTCACGACCGCGAGACCGCCGCCAATGCGATGGGCATCAACACCGCCGCCTACAAGCTCAAGGTCTTCGTGCTGAGCGCCCTGCTGGCGGCGATGGCCGGCGTGTTCTTCACCCACTATACCGGCGGCATTGCGCCCTCCGAAGCCGGCGCGTTGAAATCAGTCCGCTACGTGGCGCTGGCGGCCGCGGGCGGCATGGCCAATCTCTGGGGCGTGACGGTGGTGAGCATCGCTTTGAATTACTTCTCCCTGCGCGGCTGGTTCGGGACCTACGACAACGCCGTGTTCGGGGCGATTCTGATCCTGATCATCTCCCTGGCGCCGGAGGGCCCTCTGAAACCTCTGGGCCTGTGGCTCAGGCGCTTGGCGGGCAACCGTGACACCGAAAGGAGGCCCCAGCATGGCGCTCCTTGAAGTTTCGGGCGTCCGGCGCGCCTTCGGCGGGCTGGTGGCGGTGGACGGGGTTTCGCTCGCCGTCAACGCGGGCCAGATCAAGGGCGTGATCGGCCCCAACGGCGCGGGGAAGACCACCCTGTTCAACATCATCTCCGGCCTGCTCAAACCTGACGCCGGGCAAATCACGTTCAAGGGCCGGGTGATCAGCGGGTTGAAGCCTTACCAGATTGCGTGTGCCGGGGTGTCCCGCACGTTCCAGAACCCCAGCCTGTTCCTGCAGATGAACGTGCTGGAGAACGTGATGGTGGGGCGCCACAGCCGCGCGCGCTGGGGTTTCTTTGGCTGCGGTTTGCGCTGGCCGGGCCAACCCCGGGAAGAGCGTGCCATTGGCGAGGCGGCGCTGGCCCAGCTCGATTACGTGGGGCTGGCGGATTTGGCGGACCGGCCGGCGGGGGCGCTGCCGTTTGGGCAGCGCCGGATGGTCGAGCTGGCGCGTGCGCTGGCGACCGAGCCGGAAATGTTGCTGCTGGATGAGCCGGCCAGCGGATTGAACACGCGCGAGAAGGAAGACCTGGGCGTGTTGATCCGCAAGATTCGGGACCGTGGGATAACCATACTGCTGGTCGAGCACGACATGGCGGTGGTGATGGGGCTCTCGGACGACATCACGGTGCTGCACAATGGACGGCCGATTGCCCAGGGCGCTCCGCAGGCCGTGCAGAACGACCCCAGGGTGGTCAGTGTGTACCTCGGCGAAGACTTTCAAGGCGACGGCGAAGGCTGGGAGGCGCTCCCGGGCCGCCCGGCCGGCCCAACCCCGACATGTTGCTCCAGGTAAGAAATCTGAGCTGCGGCTATGGCAGCCTCGAAGTGGTCCACGGCGCCAGCCTGCACGTGTGCGCGGGCGAGATCGTCGGCTTGCTCGGGGCTAATGGCGCCGGCAAGTCCTCCTTGCTTAAGGCGATCATCGGCCTGCTGCCGCCCTGGGCCGGCGAGGTGGTCATTAATCACCGCGTCACGACCGGCCAACCCGCCTGGCAGAGCGTCAGCAACTCGACGGTGCTGGTGCCTGAGGGCAAGATGATCTTCGCCGACATGACCGTCCGCGAGAACCTGCTCATCGGCGGCTACCACAATCCCGACCGCGTCCTGCAAATGGATACGGTGCTGGCCGGTTTCCCGCGCCTGCGCGAACGGCTGCAGCAGGTGGCGGGCACCCTTTCGGGCGGGGAGCAGCAAATGCTGGCGCTGGGGCGCGCCCTGATGGCTCGCCCGCGGCTGTTGCTGCTGGATGAACCCTCCATGGGCCTGGCGCCGCTCATGGTCAAAGAGGTCTTTGCCTCGATTCTCAGGATGAAAGACCTTGGCCTGACGGTGCTGCTGATCGAGCAGAACGCCATTGCCACGCTCCAGATCGCCGACCGCGCCTACGTCATGGAAACCGGCGAAATCGTCCTCGAAGGCCCCGCCGCCGACCTGGCGCACAACCCCGAGGTCAAACGGGCCTACCTCGGCAAAGGCTGAAATGTCCGCTGCAGTTGTCTTCTACCATGAGCACGTTTGATCGCCGCTACGAACAGATTCCCCGCCTCGAGCTGGAGCAGATGCAGCTTGAGCGCCTCCAGGCGCTGCTTGCCCGGCTGCGCCGCAACGTCCGCCGCTACCGCGAGAAGCTGGGGGATTTCCGCCTTCAATCCCTGGCCGAACTGCACCGGCTGCCCTTCACCACGCAGGAAGACATGGTGGAGAGTTTTCCCTACGGCATGTTCGCCTTTCCGCTGCGCGAGGTGATCCGCCTGCACACGACCCTTGGCCCGAACGGCAAACCGCTGGTGATTGGCCACACCCGCAACGACCTCGCGCACTGGAGCCGGCTGGTCGCCCGGCAGCTCGCGGCGAGCGGCGTCACCGCCAACGATGTCATACTTATTTCCCTGGGCGGGCTGACGCAGTCCGGCGCGGTGGGCTACGTGCGGGGGGCCGAACTCATCGAGGCGTCGGTCATCGCCGAAGACCCGCTGCACATTGATTACCAGTTGGCGATGCTCCAGAACTACCGCCCCACCATTCTCATCACCACCCCCACCAACGCCCTCGATCTGACACGCGCCACCGAGGAGCGCCGCATTGACCCCCAATCCCTCCACCTGCGCACCGTTCTGCTGTCCCGCCCCGTAGACAAGGAAACCCGCGAGCAAATCGCCTCCGGCCTTTTTGCCGCGGTGCGCTGCAACTTTGGCCTGGGCGAAATCCTCAATCCGGGCCTCTGCGTCGAATGTGAGGTGGGGATGTTCCACATCCACGAGGACCAATTCCTGGCCGAGGTGTGCGACGGCGAGCTGGTCATCACCACCCTGGCGCGCGAGGCCATGCCCCTGCTCCGCTACCGCACTCGCGTCGCCGCCGAGCTCTGCCGCGATAAATGCGCCTGCGGCCGCACGGGTGTGCTGCTCCAGGCCGGACCCCGGCTCGACCACCGCTTCCGGGTGCGGGAGGTCTCCTTTTATGAAAGCCAGGTCGCCGAAGTGCTCGCCCAAACCCGTGCGGCCGGCCTCCGTTACCACCTCACCCCCTCCGAACGGCAACTGCAGGTCGCGCTCGAAATCTCCGAGGATTACTTTGCCAGCGCCATGTGGCCGGCCGACGATCCCAAACGCGGCATCGAGGCCGAGCTCCTGGCCCGCCTGGGTATTCCAGCCGAGGTCCTTTACATTGAACCGCGACCCGCGTCTGATCCGCCCGTTGCGCCGCCGCCCCGCTAAGCGCCGTTCGCTGAAGACTCCTCCACATCCCAGGCGCCGGTGCGTCCGCGCGCGCAATTTGTCCGCTGCGCGGCCACGCTTGACGCGACGCAGTGCTTGCCGCCAACCTTCGACGGCTTTTGCTTTATGAAACTGAGTCACACCCAGTCGCTGGCCGGCATTTTGGAGCCGGTGTTTGCCATGCGCACCGAGGAGGACCTCGGCATCGGCGATACCGAGGGCGTCCGCCAGATGATTGACTGGTGCCATCGCCACCACCTGAACATTCTTCAAACGCTGCCTATCAACGAGGTCAGTGATGATAACAGCCCTTATAACGCGCTCAGCTCGCTGGCGCTCGAGCCGTCCACCATCGCCCTGTCTCCGAGCCACATCCCGGACCTGACGCCGGAGACGTTCAAGCGGCTGGCGCCGCCGGATCAGGTGGCCGAGCTGCGCGACGGGCCGGTCAATTACCCCGGGGTCAAGGCGCTCAAGCGCAAGCTGCTCGAAGCCGCCTTCGCGCACTTCACCGCGCATCACCTCGATCCGCAGGACGAGCGCGGCTCCCGGTTCCAGTCGTTTGAACAGGAGAACAGCGACTGGCTGAACGACTACGCCCTGTTCCGCGCGCTGATGGAGGAAAACGGCAACCTGCCCACCTGGGACCGCTGGGCGACGAAACATCGTTCGCCGTCCGCCGCGCGCAACTGGCTGCTGTCGCTGCCCGAAAAGCGCCGCGCCTTGCTCGCGCGGAAGCAGCTCTTCTTCAAGTACGTGCAATGGCTCGCGTTCACCCAGTGGCAATCGCTCAAGGCCTACGGCGGGGAGCGGCAGGTCTATCTGATGGGCGACATTCCGTTCGGCGTGGGCCGCTACAGCGCGGATGTCTGGGCCAACCCGGACATCTTTGACCTGGACTGGAGCGGCGGCGCCCCGCCGGAGAAGGTGTTCAAGGTGGACGCCTTCACCGAGAAGTGGGGCCAGAACTGGGGCATCCCAAACTATCGCTGGAATGAGCTGCGCCGGCGCAACTTCGACTGGTGGCGCACCCGCGTCGGCAACATCCAGAAGGTCTTCCACCTCTACCGCATTGACCACGTGCTGGGCTTTTTCCGCATCTACTCGTTCCCGTGGACGCCGGACCGGAATCCGGAGTTTCTGCCGCTGACCGAGGCCGAGGCCGCCGCCCGGACCGGCGGGCGCCTGCCCGGGTTCAAGCAATTCCCCGACGACACCCCCGAGCACAAGGCGGCCAACCAGGCGCAGGGCGAGGAGCTGCTTCGCGTTGTCCTCGAAGGTTCCGGCGAGACCACCGTCGTCGCCGAGGACCTGGGCGTCGTGCCCGAATACGTGCCGCCCACCCTGCTCAAGCTCGGCATTCCCGGCTTCCGCATCCCCATGCTCTTCCGCGAGCGCGACGGCGCCTATTCGGATCCGAAGCAGTATCCGCGCCTCTCGCTTGCTCAGCCCACCACGCACGATCATCCGCCGCTGGCCGCCGCCTGGGCCGAGTGCTGGCAAGCCATTGACGCCGGCAAGAACGTGGAAGCCAACCGCCGCGAGCTGCGCCAGACGATGGAGTTCGCCGGCCTGCGGGGCGTCCAGCCGCCGCGCGAGTTTACCGATCAACTGCACGAAGCGTTCACCCGCACCGTCCTGCAATCGCCCTCCTGGCTGGCGGTGTTCCAGATTACGGATGTGTTCGGCATGACGGCCCGGTTCAACACCCCCGGCTCGGTTGCCCCCACCAACTGGACTCACCGCCTCCCGTACACCGTCCGGGAGCTGGACGAAGACCCGCTGCTGCTGGAACAGGCGGAGATGTTCTCCCGCCTCGCCCAGGAGAGCGGACGGCGAATCTAAACCTACGCCGGCTTAAACAGCGTCAGCAGCATCGAGAACTGCTTCGTCGCCTTCACGGCGTGCGGCAGGTTGGGCGGCATGTGGAGGAAGTCCCCGGCCTTGAGGTTGTGCGGCTTTCCCCCCAACGAGAATTCACACTCGCCCGACAAGACCTGCACCAGCGCGTGCTGCGTCGAGGTGTGCTCGGTCAGTTCCTGCCCTTCGGCGAACCCGAACAGCACGACCCGCGCCGCAGCCGTCCGCAGCACCGTGCGGCTGACAATGCCGTTGGGCGCGAACTGTGTCTCCTGCGCCAGCGAAATGACTTTCCCGCTTCCGGCGTCCAGCAATGGTTGCTCACTCATGCAGTCAACTTACACCACGCCGGGGAGTCAGTCTTTACTTAAATCCGCTTTCCATCCGCGCGGCTGCTGAGTTTACTGTGCCTGATGACTCTGCGCCTGCCACTGCGAATCCATCGCTCAGGCCTGGCGGTGCTGCTCGGCTCCTGCGCTTCGGCGGCACTGGCCCTCGCCGCGCCCGAACGCCCCATCCCACCAGCCTTCGGCCCGCACATCAATCTGGCGTCCAAAGACTTCGCCGGGGCCAGGAGCTTCAGAAGCAAAGACCGCATCGTCGGCACCTACTACTTCTACTGTTACGACGCCCCCACCCGGGAGCACATCGTCAACCCGGAGGATGGCAGCGACGGGCTGACGGACCATCCGCCCACGCTGGAGGACTTCTCCTACAAGTCGGTCCGGTGGCACAAACAACAGCTACGCGACATGACCGCAGCCGGAATAGACGTGCTGCTGGCGGTGTTCTGGGGTGCGCCTTCCGAGCGCGATCCCAAGGCGACGCTCTATTGGAGCTACGCCGGCCTGGGACCGCTTGTGCAGGCGCGCGAGGAACTGCTGCGCGACGGCCAACGCCCGCCGCGCCTCGGGTTGTTCTACGACACCAGCACGCTCCAGTACAATCAATGGGGGATTCACATTGACCTGACCACCGACTACGGCCAGCGCTGGTTCTATGCGACCGTGCGCGACTACTTCTCCGCCATCCCGCCGCGGCACTGGGCGATGATTGACGGCCAGCCGATCGTGCTGCTGTATGCGGCGGCCTTCGCCAAGAAGCACGACCAGGGCTTCATAGATTACACGCGCCAGCAGTTTAAGAAGGAATTCGGGGGGCGGGAACCTTACCTGGTGCCACAGGATTCCTGGCAGGTTAGAGGAGACAATGTCTGCGCCTGGGGCGGCGCGCTCGGACTGCGCAACCCCGGCATCGGCGAGCTCGGGCCCGGCTACAACGACACCGCGGTTTACGGGCGCAAGCCGCTCATCGCCAAGCGCGACGGCGGCAGGTTCTACGAGGCGAACTGGCTGAAGTTCCTGCGCCGTCCCTCGAACTTCGTCATGCTCGAGACCTGGAACGAGTTCCACGAGGGCACCGACATTTGCGAGTCGAAGGAATATGGAAGGCAATACATCGAGCTGACGCGCAAATACGCCGACCTTTTCAAGCAGGGCTGGACGCCGCCCAAGCCCAAGGGACCATTCAGCGGGGCCAAGGCGGTCTCAGCCGCGCCGGGCGGATCGAGTGAGAACAGCGGGCTGCGCCTGGTGCCGTGGGAGGACGGCGCAACGTCCGCGCGGAACCAGAACGGCCAGTTGGCCTGGATCGCCCAACCGCTCCCCGGCAGCAGCGCCTACCTCTACTTCCAGGCGGACGACTCCTTCAAGTGGAGCCGCTCCATGAACGCGACGGTCCGCGTGGAATACCTGGATGCCGCGCCGGGACTGCTGGGCGTCGAGTTCGACGGCGAGGATGTGACAGCCCCGCAGTGGGGCGCCTATAGCGGCACGAAGAAGCTTGCGCTAAAGGGAGACCGGCAATGGAAAACGGCGGCGTTCAAGCTGCGCCGCGCCCGCTTCACCGGCGCGCAAAATGGCGGGGCCGACTTCCGATTGGTGGCCGAGGCGCCTGAATTCGCGGTCCGGAAGGTCACCCTGAGACGCGACTAAAGGCCGGGCGCAGTTGATCACCACCACCAGGTAGCGGCGGGCATCCCTGCCTGCCGCAGAGGGCGGCATTTTGCAGCCCGGCGCAATGATCGAATCTGACCGCCCCAACGTCAGAGGCCATTCCGCCCGGCAGGCTGCCTGCCGCTGCACCGCGCATTTCAATTCTCACTGGCCAGTGAGGACCCTGATACGGCTTCCGGGACGCCCTATCCGATTCAAGTGGGGCCAAAAGACCTGGCTATTACGCGCATCCGATGGGAAATTACCATCAATGAAAGTTCTGCACGCCGACAAGGGCAAGCGGATCGTCCTGCCCAGTCCCCCCTGCTCGTCGTGCTCTCCTCACTTTGTGACTGAGCATTACCCACATCTTGCTTGGTCCTCCCTTAAACGGACTCATGTATGCGGGCCAGCGTCTGCGCCCCAGCCCAACCCGTCAGGGTTGACGACGGTGGTCCATGGGAAGCGGCACGGAGAGCCCCGAACCGTCCTGCCATAAGCCGCGCTTCACTCGCGCACTGGCAGATGTGGGTGATGACAAGACCTTGTGAGGAGAGGGCAGGGAGATGGGCTCGTCCGAATTCCCGCCTGGCCTCATTACGAAATGGCATAAGTTGCTCTGGAGATGGAATTTACAACGGCGGCTGCCCCTGAAGTGCCGAAGACCCTTGTGACCCTAATCGGGAGTAATTCTCCCTTGCCTCGCGTCGTGTACAAGGGGTGCACACCGGATGCACCACTGGAGCACAAGGGAATGGAGCGTGTGCATCTGTTGAGCATCCGGTGTGCACCCCTTGTACACGGCGTTAGGATTGGGCTATGGAGGCTCAGTGAGCCGTTTACAGAGGAGTCCGCAGGATAGAATACAGTGAAACCGCCCCGAAAAGGCGCAAGAATCTCAAGAGCTATGCTTTTATGCGCCGCTTGCGTCTCTTCGCGGCTATTCTCCTTTCCCGGTCTGTAGCTTATGCTGCGGCTATTTCATCCAGTATGTGGATATCTACAGAAAAGGCTGACGCGCTTTCGGGCTTCTATCGCATAAAGAGGGCGACGGGCTTGTCGAAGCTCATGTCCTCCAGAACGGCTTTGCCGGGCTGGTGAGCTTTCCGGAAAGCTACTACCAGAGGCTTGCCGTCCCGTTCCAGGCGCACCCCTACCGCCGCGCGGCTTTCCAGCCGCCGGGCGTTCCAGGGGGTGGCCTTGCCCGCGCGGCAGGAAACGATAACGGTCAGCACCTGGATGTCCTGGCGCGGGTCTTGTGTGCCGGCTTCGAGGTGCCACTGGTTGGGGAAGTCGCGTTCGGGCTTCGGCTCATAGCCGTCCCATTGACGGAAGCTCAGCGGCACTGGGGAGAGGTATTGCACGGTTGCGCCGGCCTTTGGCTGTTCGACGGTCGCGCGCCCGGCTGCCGCATCCAGCGTAAACGGCCCCGGTGCATGCAGCATGAATTGGAACGTCGCCTCGTTTGTGGCTGACAGATCATCGCAAATCACGATCAGGTTGGGCTTGACGAAGGCCACGCTGCGCCGATACCGCTCCAGTCGCCCCCCATACGCCTCCGCCGCACTGCCGACGACGTAATCCAGCGCGGGGGACAGCTCGAAATCCAGGATGCGGCCGGTTGAGGCCGGGCTGCGGGTGTGCTGGCCCTGGCCGTCCACCAGGACCGCATTGTGGGCTTTGGTGCTGTGGCACCATTGATAATGAAACTTGCTGCCGAAGTAATCGCGATAGACGCAGGTGGTCAGCAGCGCCTCGCCGTAAGCGTTGAGCTGGAAGCTGTTCTGCGGGTTATGCCCGTGGCTTTGGCTCCCGAACGGGCTGGATTTGAACAGCAGATGCACATCGTCGGCGCTGTTGGTGAGCGTGGTGTGAAGGCTGGCGACGCCGATGCCGCGAAACACTTTGGACGGGGGCAGATCCGTGGGCGGCCGGGCCGGCGGCGCGGCGGGCAGGTTCGCCTGGTAGAGGAACCCGAAGATGCCGGGCGCCGGAGTCATCCGCCATCGCTCCGCCCACCAGCGCCAGTAACCGGCGTGGGACGCCTCGGTCTTCCCGGCGCGCTGGAAGTACTCCATGAAGCCGCCCACGGCGGAGGCGGGCGGCTGATAGGCGAGGTCGCCGAAGCCGGCGTTGGGCGATCCCGGCGGCGCGACGTAGAGCGGGAAATCACCCACCTGGGCAAAGAACGGCTTTTTGAGCCCGTCAATGCGCAGCGCGGACTGGGCGGCTTGCAGCCACCAGACGATCTTGCTCATGTAACCGGCCCAGTAGGCCGCCCCTTCGTGCCAGCCGCCGTCGTCATCGCACCAGACCGGGTAGGCGGCGTAGAATTTGTTGACTGCGTAATCCAGCCAGGTTTCGGCCTCCGGGATTTCGCCCAGGAACGCAATGGCGCACTCGCCGAGCTTGTGGAAGGTGCGGTTGCCGTGGCTGGAAAAGGGGCGATTCAAGTGCCCGACGCCCCGGCCGACCTCGCCGCTCTCCCAGGCGTCGAGCGCGCGGCGGCGCATCGCCTTGCGGACCTGGTCCCGGTCTTCCGGCGTCAGCGCGTCGCAGGCCCAGTCATACGCGCGCGGCAAGCGGAACAGCAGCGGCTTGGCGGCCTCGCAGTTGAGCCGGAAGTTCGTCGGCCCGTCCGGGTCCCAGCCCGCCAGGTGCACAATGCGGCGGCGGGCGGCGGCGCCGAACGGCTGCTCGCCGGTCACCAGGTAAACAAAGGCCAGCGTTTCCGCCTCCTGGCAGGCGCGCTCGGTTTGCACCCGGTTGGGCCACCAATACGCGCGCGTCGCGTCGTCCCGGCTCGATCCGCGGACGGTCGGTTCGGGCGTCGGCTGAGCGGTGAGCAACCGCTCCGCAGCCGCGCGCAGTTTGGCAAACTCGGCCGTCGCGCCGTGGCCGGGCTTGGCCGCGGCCCGCAACCGCGGCAGGTCCTCCGGCCGCAACAGCAGGCGGGGATGGCCCGCCGGCACACGCTCGCGTTGCTGGGCGCGAGTCGGCATGGGGAACTCGACCGCATTGGAGGTCACGACGAAGGCGCGCGTGCGGCTCCAATTGGAAACTTGCCCCGCCTTTGCCGTGAACCGGTAGCGCCAGAAATACTGGCCCGGCGCGAGCGGCGTGTGGTGCGTGTAGGTGTTGAACGGGACATGGTCCGCCCTTGCCGCGTTGGCGAACCTGGCGTCCGGGCTCCATTCCACGGCGTAGGTCTGAGCGCCCGGTTCGTGAAGCCAGGTCAGGGAGGGCGGGTTGAAATAGACCGCAGCGCCGTCGGCAGGCCGGTAGCCGATCTCGTTCGGTTTGGCTGCGCGGTTGCTGACCAGCGGACCTGTTCCCTGCGGCGCCGGCGCACCCAGGGCCCGCGGAGGCACAGCGGAGGCAAAGGCCAGCGCCAGGAGGATGCCGGCGGCCATCAACGAGCGTAGCAGGGGATATGGTGATTGACCGCGGCAACCTGGCTGCGCACCCACTTGGAGAAATCCGCGTCCGCGCTCTCGTAATCTATCGGGCACACGAAATCAAGGTAGCCGGCGTCAACCCACGCCTTCACGTCCTGCCCCACAACCCTGCGGGCACTTTCCCAGTTGCCGAACACCGCCGCTGACACTTTGATACCGGGCCTGATTCGCCCGGCTTGGAGGGTTGCGCGCGGAAGAAGGCCTGGCGCTCGGCCGCGCTCTTGAGCGACGCGGCCTGGGGCTTGGCCAGTCGCACGGTTGGGGCTCCCTCCCAATTCAGCCGGAGCGCGCCGTCGCTCTCACGCGCGCGCAGCCTGACCTCTCGCAGCACGGAACCGTCCTCGCGCAGCAGCGTCGCCCGCCATCCGTCCCCGGGAAGGTGCACGAATAGCGGCTCTGACGCCGGGCCGTCCTTGTGGATTTCGATGGCCTCCCGCGTCGCCCGGATGCGCAGGACCATGTGCTGAAAGCGAATTTGGTCCACCGCCAGCTCCGGCCAGTCTTTGGGCAGCCGGGGATTGAGTTTGAAACCGTCGGCGCGCGGGGCAAAACCGAGGAAGCCGTTGAGCATGATCTGGGGGACCATCGCGCTCTCGAAGAACTCCTGGTCGAGCCCCAGGCCGCCCGCGGTGCCGCCGCCTTGCAGCGATCCTTCCCGCGAGCCGCTGTAATACTTGCGGTAGCCGCCCGCCGCCTGCACTTCCTGGAACCACGGCACAATCTCGCGCAAACGCTGCCACGCGTTGTCCGGGCCGAGGACCTTCAGCCGCGCCATGAGATCGTGATACGAGAACCCGAGCACCGCGCCGCCGTCCTGCACCTGGCCGCCCCAGGGGATGCTTTCCGGGCTGTTCCAGGCCCAGAAATACCAATCCACGTTGCGCCGCGTGGTGGCCCGCGGCCCGAAACGCCAGTGGTAAATGTCTTTGCCCTGCGAGGTGTCCCCCGCCACCGCGCGGTCGCCGTTTATCCAGCTCAGAATGGCGGCCGCGTGTTCGGGCGTGGCAAAGTCGTAATAGACCGCTTCCAGGCTCAGGAACGTAAGGCCGTAGTCGTGCGTCTTTCCGTCGGCGTCCATGCACGCGTTGAACCGCTGCGTCTCGTGGTTCCAAAACAAGCGGTTGCCTTCGGCTTTTACCTCCTCGGCATGGCGTTCAAGCATGGCCGGCTCGAAACTCAGCACGCCGCCGGGCATCTGCCACTCCGGGTGCTCCCGGACTTCCCTCTCGATCGTCGCCATTGCCCGGACCGCGTCGTAGTATTGGATCGTGGCATAGGCATCCAGCCCGCCAAAGGGCAGCAGATCCCAATAGTTGTTGCCAATTCCCTGCCCGGTGAGAATGGTTTTCGCGCCATCCGCCCCCAGCACCAGCCCGCTCCGGCCGTCGTGGCCGACCCAGTCCGTATAGACAACCTTGCGCTCGAGCGCGTGATGCTCCGTCATGACATACCGCAGGGCGCTGCGCATGCGGTTGATCTGCGCGCGCAGAAAACTCAGGTCGCGCGTCCACCAGAAATACTTCGCGCACCCGCGGACGAAGTTCTGGCTGTTAATATTGTGCCGCGTGTCATACTGCGAGAAAAACGCCTGAAGAGTGATATTGCCGGGCGCGGTGTTGCCCAGGCTGATGCGCAGTTGGGCGACTTCCCCGGTCCACTGCGGGTGGCGATACATCGGAATCATGCTGTAGCTTATGGAGTCGCCCTTCACCGGCTCGAAATACAGGCGCCGGGAGGCATTGAAGTTCGTCCGCGACGGAGTGGTCCATTCGACAAACGGCTGCGCCGCCCCCAGGCCGCTCGCCTGCCAGCGAAGCTGGAGGAAGGGCACCTCGAAAGTGTGGCACTTCCACGCCGGCGCCGTCACCACTGCGGCGGCATTGGTGACCTCGATGCGCCATCCGTACTCGTTGACGCCCCCGTCGCGCGCTCCGGCCAGCGTCCAGCCGTCGGGCTTGTTCAGGTCGTTCGGCCGCCAGCCCGGGCCGATAGTGTTCTTGAACGAGAAATGCCAGCCGCACCCGCGCCGGCCCTGGTTCCAGAACGGAAACGGCCAGCCAAGCTGATGGGCAATGCTGGCGTGCTGGTGCGTCGCCACGTAGCCCTCGGGGTCCATGATCCGGCCGCTTAAGGTCGAGGCCCACGCCGCGCGCATGGCATCGGCCTGTTTGTCGGTGGCGACCGCCGGCCACAGCGAGGCATCGGTGAGCCACTCGTCCCAAAGCGTGGCCTTGGGTCCGGCGCCGGGGTAATGGAGCCAGAACAGATCCCGCACCGCCGCCATCTCCTTTTCGTGGCCGGGCACCTGGAAGCGTGGAAAGTCATCCGGCGGCGCCGGCCAAGCCGCAAGGCTCGATCCCAACCAGACTATGCAAGTTTGAACAATCAGATGTATGCGATGGCTCATGACGTGTGGAGGGCTTAATTACCCGAAACATGGACGCCGCGCACGGCAAAACTGCAAGACGCGCGTCCTTCTTGCTGTAATCCCAGTTGCCAAGAACGCCGCGCTTAGTACATTGTCCGCAACCGTGTGTATTCGGGCGCACCCTGTTTGGTGCGCCTTTTTTTGGATCAAGCACCGACGAGGAAGTCACATGGGCCGATCCTACTTGCCTTACCGGCTTTGGGATTGAGGTGCAGCCGCTGCGCGCTATCGCCGGTCGCGCGCACCCGGCGGCTGGTCACTTTTGCGCGTAGTACACGACCGCGGGAGGAACATTGAGCACCACCGGGCAAGTGCGGAGGAGGCGGAACCGCGAGCGGATGCGTTTGCGGTCTATCAAAGAGTATTGGAACTGGATGTACATTCCTCCCGGGCGCAGCGCGCCGCAGATGGTATCAATGAGCGCCTGGACCTGCTCGCCGGGGAGGTTTCCCAAAGGAATGCCCGAGAGCACAAAGTCCACGTGGTCCATTCCCCGGCGGCCCATTTCCGAGAGGAGGTGCTCGGCTGAGTCAGAGACTACTTTCACCTGGCCGTTGATGCCCGCCCGGTCCAGATTCTCCCGGGTTTTGCGGGCCAGCACGGGGTTGATTTCACAGGCCAGGATTCGCGCTTTGGGACAGCGAGCGGCCAACCGCAGGGTGAGGGCCCCGTTGCCGGCGCCCAACTCGATGATCCGCCCGGAGTAGGTTTCCGGCACCGGGGTAATCATCTTGCTGATGAGAAACCTCTGCGAGGGCACAATGGCGCCCGTCTGCCTGAATTTGAGCAGGGCAGCGCACATGAAGTGCACGTAACTTGCCACCGCGTTGCTCATACTAATTCGATTCAGATTCAGTCCTTGTTGGGCCAGCTCATGGCTTTGATTGCGCCCGCTGGGCCACCAACTATGGAAGCGTAGCACGCCGCCCGGGAAGGTTCCAGCCATAATTTGGGATACGGTGTGGCGCCGGCGCTAAGGCTGCCAGGCGAACCGCTGGCGGTTGGTGTCGCTCACCGCCCAGAGGTTCAGAGGCCAAACCGTCGTCCCATACCTTTTGTAGCGCATGCTGGCATCCGCAAATGCGAAGTTGGCGCCTCCGGAATAGACGCTGCTGCGGGTTGCCGAATGACAGGACTGCTCGACCGAGTCCAGGTCATTGCCGTCGTCCTCGTAGAGGTCCATGAAGTAGTTCGAATAGGCGTTCTTCTTCTCGCCGAAGACGATGGTCTCCGAGGGATACAGGACCGCGGCCTCTTGCATTGATCTGGTATCATACCGCCCGGGGCCGAAGTAGTCGTTCCACCCGTTGATGAGGTAGCTGCGGCTGGCCCGATCAGCCAATGGCGAGGCGGTCAGGTCTGTCTGCGGCGGGCCGCGGAGCCGGTCGGTCGGGCAAACCAGCGTGTTGGTCTTTCGGTAGTGTTCCAGCAGCAACGCCGGCCAGCGGCACGCATTGGCGCGCATCGGGTACAGGCCGTTGTTGTCGTCGGCGTACAACCTGAGCGCGAAGCCCATTTGTTTGAGGTTGTTGGAGCACTTGGCGCGATAGGCCGCTTCTTTGGCCCGGGACAACGCCGGCAAGAGCAGGCTGGCCAAAATCGCGATAATCGCAATCACTACCAGCAGCTCGATCAGCGTGAACGCCGCCCCGCCAGCCCGGCGGACTCCAGACGGCACGACTGCCAACTGGCTCCGTTGGGTGCTCGATCCTGGGCTGTAGAGAATTCCAGTCATACTCCTGCTGCAATTCAGTCTGCAAGCTTACACTGGCACCCCTCCTGTTGTCCACAACAAAATGCCAGTTTTGCGCGGCCCGATTTGACTCAAAAAGATTGTTACCCGGGCGAGGAGAAAATGGTCGAGTAAGCCATTGGTTGCCTCAAAAAGGGGTGTTACCCGAAGGGAATGGACCCTGATATGAGTCAACTGACACGCAAAGAGGTTCTGGCCAAGCTGCAAAGACATTACCAGCGGGCCGGAG
>Ga0209606_1000780_pt1 | contig 44570 bp, 38 predicted proteins | sample AD_UKC057_MetaG_FD_184412 | JGI IMG/M metagenome (GOLD analysis project Ga0209606, IMG submission 184412) | Active sludge microbial communities of municipal wastewater-treating anaerobic digesters from USA - AD_UKC057_MetaG (SPAdes) (version 2) | ecosystem: Engineered > Bioreactor > Anaerobic >... | reverse complement strand
GGGCGAGCTCTCTTACCGGATTTGTGATCTCAAATTTCTAGTGTACACTTAATCTGTTGGCAGTTGGCAGATCAAAGATTAAAATGGCGTTGAGGGCCAGTTCAGCCATGCAACAGGCTTCATCTCAGGCATCCAGGCATAACTCTCCCCTGCTCGAGCCGCGCAAGGTGCTCATCTCCGTGCTCCTGGGACTTGCCGGATTCGCGGGGGCATTCTTTAGCCCGCAATTTTCTGTACCGCCGCTCACACTCTCGATCTTGTGGTCCTACACTTTCCCCTTGCTTGCCGCCATGGCTTACGGAGCGCGCTATGGCCTCATTGCAGGGCTCTTTGGCGGCGCCCTCTACCCCTTCTTCTTGTGGGACACCAATGGTTGGGCCAATGCCATCACCGCCGTGCTGATCCTGGGATGGTTTACCTGGCACGGCTATGGCGCCCAAAAGTATGCCCAACGTCCCTCTTTCTGGAATCACCCCCTGACAGTCCAGGTTCTTTACGCCGCGGTTTATGCAGCGAGTACCCGCTACGGGTATCCGTACGCGCTCGCTGCCAATCCGCCGAGCTGGGCGCCTCAGGCTCTCACTTCCCTGCCGGTAGAAATACTGAATGGGGTCGTTGTCAAAGGCACACTCAACCTCTTTCTCGCCTTCAGCGCCGCGACAACGCTCCTCATCCTCCCCGAAGTGCGCCAACTTCTACGCCTGCCGGTAAAGCCGGAATCCCGTGATAACAGCAAGATCGTGCTCACCACATTCCTCAGCGCCTTGTTTTTGTGGGTAATGCTGCTGATGGCTTTTAGCATCTTCATCGAGCTCGACTTCCCCGCCGGCGTATTTCCTCCCAATGATCCACGAGAGCTCATTGCCCTGGTGATCTTCATCTTTGTGGGCCTGATAACTGGTGACATCATCGCGTCATACGTGGAACGACAGCAGCGCGCGACCCTGGAGCTCACCGCCAGCGAGGTGCGGTTTCGCAGCATCTTCGAACAGGCCGCCATGGGCATTACCCTGGCCGACCTGGAGGGGCGCTTCTTGCGGGTCAATCAGCAATTCTGCCAGATGACGGGCTACACTGCCGAAGAGCTGCTACAGCGGAGCCCACAAGACATCACCCACCCCGACGATCGGGAACCCAATCGGAAGTTGGCTGAGAAATTGAGGCGGGGTGAACAAGACACCTTCGCGCTGGAAAAACGCTACATCCGCAAAGATGGCAGTCACTTCTGGGCCAACGTCACCGTTTCGCTGCAGCGCGACCTCGAAGGCAAGCCCGAATACTATATCGCCGTTGTCGAAGACATCACCGCACGCCGCCAGATGACCGAGGCCCTGCGCGAAAGCGAGCTGCGGTACCGTAACACGTTCGAAAAGGTGGCGGTAGGTATCAGCCACACCACACTCGACGGGCGCTTCCTGCGCATCAATGACCGCTTCTGCGAGATCACAGGCTACTCGCGTGAAGCATTGCTGGCGCGCAGCTTCCAGGACATCACCTATCCCGGTGACCTGCCCCTCGATGAGCATTTGGCGGAGACGCTGCTCGCCGGGAAACAGGAAACCTATCAGCGTGAAAAGCGTTACCTGCGCCCCGATGGCTCGCTGGTGTGGGTCGGCCTCACCGCCTCGCTGCTGCGAGATGAAAACGGGGCTCCCACCCACTTCATCAGCGTCATCGAAGACATCACAGCGCGCAAACAAGCCGAGGAAGCGCTGGCGCGCGAACGGATCCTCCTCCGCACGCTAATTGACAATCTACCCGATGCCGTGTATGTCAAAGACCTGCAGCTGCGCAAGGTGCTGGCCAACCGCGCCGATATCACAAACATGGGCCTTACCGACGAAGCCAGCGCGTTGGGCAAGACCGATTTCGACATCTTCCCGTCGGAGGTCGCCGCAGAATTCGCCGAAGATGACGAAGAGGTGATTCGTACCGGCGCCCCCCTCTTCGACCGCGAGGAGCGCCTCGTCCGCCCCTCCGGTGAGGCACGCTGGCTGCTCACTTCCAAACTGCCGCTGCGCGATGATCAAGGAGAGGTGATCGGCATTATCGGCATCGGGCATGACATCACGAAGCGCCGGCATGATGAAGAAGCCCTGCGCGAAAGCAATCGGCAGCTGCTGGAAGCGCTGGCGGAACTCCAGGACACGCAAAAGCGCATGATCCAGCAGGAGCGCCTCGCCGCCGTCGGCCAGCTCGCGGCCGGCATCGCCCACGATTTCAACAACATCCTGGCGGTCATTGTGCTCTACGCACAGATGGCGTTGAAAGCGCCGGACCTGCCGGAGGGCCTTGCGGGACGCCTGCGCGTCATCCTGGAACAATCCAAACGCGCCGCCGACCTGATTCAGCAGATTGTGGATTTCAGCCGCCGCGCCATCCTGGAACGCCGCCCGCTGGACCTGTTGCCCTTCGTGAAGGAACAGCTCCAGCTGCTGGAACGCACCTTGCCGGAGAACATTCACCTCACCCTGAAGGCAGAAGGAGACGAATTCATCGTCAATGCCGATCCCACGCGCCTGCAGCAAGCGCTTTTCAACCTCGCAGTCAATGCGCGGGACGCCATGCCTCAAGGGGGAGAGCTGTGCATCGGGCTTAGGCGCCTGAACTTTGCCGACCGCGCGGCAGCGCCGCTCCCCGAACTGGAACCCGGCGCGTGGGTCCAGCTCAGTATTACCGACACCGGCAGCGGCATTCCTTCCGACGTACTCGCTCACATGTTCGAGCCGTTCTTCACCACCAAGCCCCCCGGCAGAGGCACAGGGTTGGGACTGGCACAGGTTCACGGCATCGTCAAACAGCATCAAGGCGAGATTGGGATCACAACACGCCTCGGGGAAGGAACTACTTTCACGATCTACCTGCCGGCCGTCCTCACCCGCGAGACCAGCGCGCCCGCTCCCAGCCAGGAGCCGCTGGCCCTGGGGCAGGGTCAGTATGTGCTGGTCGTCGAGGATGACGTCAGCGTCCGCAGCACGCTGGTCAACACCCTGGAGCTCCTGAATTATCGTACCTATCAAGCGGCAAACGGCTACGAGGCGCTGGCGATTGTCGAACAGCATCCCCAGGAGATCGCCCTGATCCTCAGTGATTTCATCATGCCGGAGATGGGCGGGGAGGCATTGCTGGGAGCGCTGCGTCAACGTGGATTGCAACAGCCGGTGATCATCCTGAGCGGCTACCCTCTCCTGACCGAACTCGACGAGTTGCGCGCGCAGGGGCTCACCGATTGGCTGCTCAAGCCGCCGGAAGTAGAACACCTCGCCAGTGTCATCGCGCAGGCGTTGAGCCGGAGTTCTAACAACGGGCCAAAGTCCTCATAGAATCAGGCGCCCAGGCCATGAAAACGTGAGTCGGAGCAGAGGTTGTGACGGCTCACTACTCACGGCTCACTACTTCTATTTTCTGAGGCATAGCCGCTCCGGAATTATTCCGAATCGGGACGATGTTGCTCCCCTTGTGCGCCGGCGATGTGGAACCCGCAATAGGCCAGCTGCTCAAGCAACGCCTCCGGCAGCGGATCCCACTGTCCCACCTTGCGCGCGATGTGTTCCGTCCAGCTGTAGGTGGAGAAATCGAAGGTCTCCTCGCGCCCGCCCGTCAGCGGAATCTTGTAATTGGCACGCCGATAATAGTCCTGCGCGAGATAGCCCTCGTCCATCACCGCCATCGCCGCAGCGACGGCCTCCTCATCCAGATCCGGGTAGCGATCCTCGAAAAGCGTAAATTCCAGCGGATAGCGCGGACGCGGGGGCGGCGCTTCGGCAGGATAGCCCATCGTCAACTGCACGAGGGGAAACACCCGCGGCGGCAAGTGATATTTCTCAGCGATGGCTTTGGCGCGATAAGGCGCATTCCCCAAAAAGCAACTCCCCAACCCCAGGCTCTCCGCCGCGATGACCATGTTCTCCGCCATCAGCGCCGTGTCCTGAATGCCAAAGAGCAGCAGCGCCAGGTCATTCGAGACGATGCGCCAGTTTCGCCGCGCCAGCACCCGTTCCAGACGGTGCGCATCCACGCAAAGGGTGAAAAGCCAGGGCGCATGGAAGGGATTCTGCTTTCGCCGGCGCGACAGCAACAGGCTGCCCATCTGATAGGCGAAGGGCGCCTGCTGCCCCGCGCGCACTACCGCCGTCAACATCTCCTCCGAAGGCATCTCGTCCGTGTACTTGCGAAGTGACTTACGCTGCTGCAATAGTTCCAGGACCGGATTAGTGATCATTGACACTCCTCTCGACTCATCGTTTCCACGCCCCTTCAGGGCGTCGTCCGCATCAACACATTCGCCAGCAAGTTGCGCGAGGTGACGTACACCTCATGCAGGCCTTGCTCCTGCGCCAGTTCGCCCGCCCGTTCGTAATCCGCCCGGGCCTGCGGAAAGTCGCCGGAGGCCTCCGCCGCGATCCCCCGGTACAGATGCGCGACCGCCGAACGCGGGGCGACCTCCAACAAAGCCTCCGCCGTCTGCCGGGCAGCTTCCCATCGCCCCGTCTGCACCTCGAGCTGCCCGCGAAGCGTCAGATATGCCTCACGGCTGCTGCAGGTCGCCTCCGCCGCGGCGAACGTCTCCTCTGCCAGGGGATCGCCCAGCGCGGAGAGCAACACGCCCTTCAACATCAGCAGCTCGGGATTGGCAGGGTCGAGCGCCAACGCGCGTTCCGTCTGCTCCAGCGCTCCCGCGTAATCACCCGCCGCCGCCAGATCTGTCGCCTGCAGCTGCGCGCGATACACGGCCTTCGCGGTCGGGTCAGGCGCGAAGAAACGCGCATAGACGAAGCCCAATGCGGCGAGCAAGACCACGGCGATCGCCGCCCAACGCAAGCTGCGACGCCGCGCCTCCCGGCGCCGGGCGGCCAGCCAGAGATCCAGCGTCCACCACCAGGCGTCAGCGTCGGGCTGCACCTCCTGCCGGCGAGCGGCGAGCACCCTCGCGCCGCCGATGCGCTTCAGGAACAGCGCCGCCTTGCGACGATACTGCGCCGCGACCGTGTCGAAGCGCGTCTGTTCCGCCGTCACGTTGGCGCCCCGTTCGCGGAGCGTCGTCAACAACGCTGCCGCTTGATCGAACCCTGCAGGAAGTTGCAATGCCGTCGGCGCGTCGCTGCGGGAAAGGTCACCCACCCCCTGCTCCAGGGAGTCGAGCAGCGAGCGCAGCGCCTCCAGGGGCGTCATCGGCGCCTTGCGGCCCGAAATGCTGAACAACTCCGCCTTGCCCATCTACCGGACATCCTCCCCCTGCAACCAGGCCGCGCGTTCCAGTCCAACGCAGCCGTGAATGTGAGTCGTAAGGAGAGATTGCGACGGCTCACCGGTTGGCTGGGGATTCCATCCCCAGCGTGACAGAAGCCAACCGCGCTGAAGCGCGTTGTGTGGAGGGCCAGAGCACAGCCTGAAGTTTGCATAACATTTGCCATGCAAGTGATTTTGAGATTCGCTGACTCGCTGATTCGCCGATTCGCCCTCTTCGCAGCAGCATATACCCAAACGGCCCGATTGACAACCCTTTCAACCGCTCTATACTCAGCTCGACATGGCCGCAATTCTCGAAATCGAAAATCTGACCAAAACCTATCGCAAAGCGCCTCGTCCTGCGCTCCAGGCGCTCAACTTGCAGGTCGAAGAGGGCGCCATCTACGCCTTTGTCGGCCCCAACGGCGCCGGCAAGACCACGACCATCCGCATCATCGCCACCCTGCTGGCCTTCGAGCAGGGCGATGTCCGCCTGGGCGGCTATTCCACCCGCACCCATTCCCGCGACGTGCGACGGCTCCTCGGCTACATCCCCGACGAATTCGGCCTCTACGATGAAATGTCCGCCGTGGAATACCTGGAATTCTTCGCCGCCTGCTACGGGATCGCGCCGGAAAAACGTCGCAGCATCGTCGCCGACCTGCTGGACCTGGTGGGTTTGACCCCGCGCGCCACCGACGAAGTCCGCACCCTTTCCCGTGGGATGCGCCAACGGCTGGGATTGGCGCGGGCGCTCGTCCATGAGCCGCTGCTCATCCTCGCCGATGAACCGGCAGCGGGCCTCGATCCCCGCGCGCGCGTCGAGCTGCGCGACATCCTCCGCGCCTTGCAGGAGCTCGGCAAAACCATCTTCATCTCCTCCCACGTCCTGCGCGAGCTCGATGACATCGCCACGCACATCGGCATTCTCGAACAAGGGCGCATGGTCGCTGCCGGCGCGCCAGAAGAAATCCGCCGCCAGGTGCGCCCTCATCGCCGCGCGCGGATCACGCTCCTCGGCCCCCCCGACGACGCGCAGGCCTGGCTCGCGCAACAGCCGACAATCCTCAGCGTCGCCCCGGCGCCGCCGCTCAACGGCGATGTCCCGCATTCCGAGCTCGTGGTCGCCGTCGAAGGCGATGACGCCACGCTTGCGGGCCTGCTCGCCGCCCTTGTGGCGAACGGATTCCCCGTGTTCGCCTTCACAGAGGAACGCGAGACGCTGGAAAACCTCTTTCTCGATCTGACACAGGGCGGCATCTCATAGAGGCTGCTGCCGGCATGGATCTCGCGCTCTACATTCACGTCCCCTTCTGCGTGCGGCGCTGCACGTACTGCGATTTCGTGACCTACGCCGACCGCCCGGCCCTGCTGACGCCCTATGCCGCTGCCTTGCTCACGGAGCTGCGTCGGCAGGCGACCACGCTGCTGGCGCGACATCCCACCGCGAGCACGACGACGCTCTACTTTGGCGGCGGGACACCCTCCCTACTGCCCCCGGCCGCCGTCGCCGCCCTCATCGAGGCCGCGCGCGAGGACCTGCGCCTCTCCCCTGCCGCCGAAATCACCCTGGAGGCCAATCCGGGGACGGTGCAGCTGGAACAACTCAGCGCCTTGCGCCGGGCCGGCGTGAACCGGCTCAGCCTCGGCGTTCAATCCGCCGACGCCGGGGAATTGCGCCTGCTGGGCCGCATCCACACGTGGGAAGAGGCCACCCGCACCGTAGCGGCCGCCCGCCAGGCCGGTTTCGACAACCTCAACCTCGATTTGATCTTCGGCCTGCCTGGACAGACGCTGACGCAATGGCAGCACACCCTCGAAGCGACCCTCGCGCTGGCGCCAGAACACCTCTCGCTCTACGCGCTGACCCTGGAGCCGGGGACGCCGCTCGCGGAGGCAGTCACGCGCCGCGCGGTGCCCGAACCAGACCCCGATCTCGCCGCCGACCTCTACGAATGGAGCAGTGACCGCCTGCACCGCGCGGGCTTCTGGCAATACGAGATCTCCAACTGGGCACGCGGAGCCGCCCCCGCGCCCGAGATCTGGGCCTTGCCCCCGGCCGGATGCACCGAGGCCATCGGGCCGTGGATTTCGCGGCACAACCTCCACTACTGGCGCAACGGCGCCTGGCTCGGCCTCGGCGTCGCCGCCCACAGCTATCTGGAGCGCCGCCGTTGGAGCAACCTCACGGATCCCGCCGCCTACATCGCCGCCGTCAACGCCGGGGAAACGCCGGCGGCGGAAGCGGAGACGATCTCCCCCGCTCTGGAGCTCGGCGAGACGATGATGCTGGGGCTGCGCCTGGCAGAAGGCGTCACCGACGCGGCTTTTCGCGTCCGCTTTGGCCTTGGCCTGGCAGAGGCCTACGGTGCCGCTATCGAGACGTATCAGCGCTACGGGCTGCTCTCGTGGGATGGCGCGCGCGTGCGGCTCACCGCGCGGGGACGACTGCTGGGGAATCAAGTCTTCGGAGCGTTCCTACCGGAGTCAGACGGGGAAGAAATCCGCCCGGAAAAATGAAGGGGGGGCCTTCACCCCCGGACCGCGCCCTCTTTCGGAGTCATCTCCTTTTCTAGCGGATCGGCATCCGGGAGACCTGCCTCGGGGGCGGAACGGATGGCCTGAATCAGCGCCTGAGTATCGAGCGTCTTGAGCACATAAGCTACCGCGCCGGCCGCCAGGACGGCCTCTTCCTCCCGGCTGTCGGGATAGGAGGTGAGCACGATGATCGCGGAATGCGGGGCCGCCGCGCGCAACGCCGCCAGCGTCGCCAGGCCATCGGGCGTCTTCGTCTCCAACAGAATCACATCCGGCAAGAGCGCGCGTGCAGATTCTACCGCCTGCGCGTACCGACCGGTGCTCTTCACGACCTGTACATCGCCGGTTGCGGCCAGGCAGGCTTCTAATGCTTGCCGTACTGGCTCATGCTCGTCCACAATCAAGACGCTGATCATGTCCCCAGTATAGAAGGGGGCCGGGCTGGAAGCCAGTGCCATGTTTCCCCCTCTCCTGGGATAAACTGCCCCGCCAGACGCCGGCCGCGCCATTGACTTTTTTGCCCGACGCGTCTATACTGTGGTGCATCCAGGGAATCACTGGCAAAACAACTTTCACGCATTCAGGAGAATACCATGACGGAACCCAAAGGTCATATCGTTGGCGAACACGCGGAACACACGGTGATGTTGTATGCGCTTTCGACCTGCATCTGGTGTCGCAAGACGCGCCAGCTGCTCGAGGACGAGAAAGTGACCTATGACTACCTTTATGTTGATCTGCTTGAGGGCGAAGAACTCCAGGCAGCAGAACGGGAAGTGCAGCGGTGGAATCCGGCCACGTCCTTCCCCACGCTGGTGGTTGACGGCGCCGATTGCATCGTGGGCTTCAAGCCCGACGCCATCCGGGAGCGCTTGGGCCTGTGAGCACCCGTCCCGTCATCACGGCGGAACAGATTGACGCGCTGTACGACCGGCTCGACCGTGAGGCGCGCGCTGGTGGCTACAATCTCAATCCCGATGTGGACTTCACCCGGGGTCTGGTCGAAGGCCTGCTGGTGAACGAGGCCCGTTATGGCTACCGGGCCTGTCCCTGCCGATTGGCAGCGGGCCACCGTGAACAGGATCTGGACATCATCTGCCCGTGCGACTACCGCGACCCCGATCTGGAGGACTACGGCGCCTGTTATTGCGCCCTCTACGTCTCCGACGCGGTCGTGCGCGGTGAGCAGCCGTTGCACTCCATCCCAGAACGCCGTCCACCCGCTGAACAGCGCACCGTCCCGCCCGCCGAGCCGCAGCACGCGGAAGAATTCGTCGGCTTCACCCGCAGCGGGATGCCGGTATGGCGCTGCAAGGTGTGCGGGTATCTGTGCGCTCGCCCGCAGCCGCCGCTCAAATGCCCTATCTGCAAGGCCGATCAGGATCGCTTCGAGCGCTTCCTGTGAGCCGACGCCGTCAGCGTCCCCTGGCGCCGCATGAGACTGGCGCCGCTCGCCGGCGCGAGGAGCTTGCCAGCGGAGCACGCCTGACTGATTGCAGGGTCAAAGCGGATCAATGGCTGGCGGAGCGTTTGCCCTATCAACTGCAACTTTTTTAATGGCGCTCACGTAGCAATACCGGCAAAGCCGCTCCAGAATGCTGGCGGCTTGGTGTACGGCCTTGTCTGAGAACAGCCAGGCAGGCTTCAATTGATTCACGAGACTTAGGGGGGAGGATCCATGAGCCGGGGAGACATCCTAATCGCAGACGATACGCCCGCAAATCTGCGGCTGCTTTCCAACATGCTCAGCGACCAGGGCTACAAAGTCCGCGCCGTCATCAACGGCCAGATGGCGTTGACCGCCGTCCGCGCGGCCCCGCCGGACCTCATCCTGTTGGACATCCGGATGCCAGGCATGAGCGGCTATGAAGTGTGCGAAGCCCTCAAGGCCGACCCCAGCACCCAGGATATCCCCGTCATTTTCATCAGCGCGCTGGACGAAATCCACGACAAGGTGAAAGCCTTCACCGTCGGCGGCGTGGATTACGTGACCAAGCCCTTCCAGTTCGAGGAAGTTTTAGCGCGCGTGCAGACCCATCTGGCATTGCGCAACCTGCAGCGACAGCTCCAGGATGAGATCCTCGCCCGCGACAAGCTCATCGGTGAACTCGACGCTTACGCGCATACCGTCGCCCACGACCTCAAGAATCCCCTCACCGTGTTGGTGGGCTATAGCGAATTGTTGGAAAAGCGCTACGCGCAGCTGCCCCCGGAGCAGCTCGAGCACAACCTCCATGCTATCGCCACCGGCGCGCGCCGCATGACGAACATCATCAACGAGCTGCTGTTGCTGGCCAGCGTGCGGGAGATGAACGAGGTACAGATGTCCCCGCTGAACATGGCACACATCGTCGGCGAGGTGCAAACGCGGCTTGAGGACATGCTCGCCCGCGCTGAGGCGCAGCTCGAGATGCCCTCGAGCTGGCCCGTCGCGCTGGGTTACGGTCCGTGGGTCGAGGAAATCTGGGCCAACTATGTGAGTAACGCCGTGAAATATGGCGGCGTCCCGCCGCACATCCGCCTCGGCGCCACACCCCGCGATGGCCAGGTCTATTTCTGGGTGCAGGATAACGGCGCCGGCATCCCGCCCGAGCAGCTGGGCAAGCTCTTCACCCCCTTCGAGCGGTTGAATCAGGTGCACGCTGAGGGCCACGGACTGGGACTTTCCATCGTCCACCGCATCGCCGAAAAACTCGGCGGCGCCGTTGAAGTGCACAGCACGCCCGGCGCAGGCAGCGTCTTCGGCTTCCTTCTGCCCGCAGCCCCCAATTCGTGACGCCGGAGCCTCTTCATGGATTGGCAACAGCTCTTCTATCTGATCCCGGTGGTGTTCTTCGTCGTCCTGCCCTCGCTGATCGGCATCGTCGTGACGCTGGGCATCGCCCGCTATGCCTGGATCCGCCGCGCAGTCCCCGGCGCGAAATACCTGGCCTTCTACATGCTCACTGCCACGTTGTGGTCCAGCGCCTCGCTGGCCCAACAATTCGCTACCGTTCCGCGCATGCAAACCTTATGGGACAACGTGGCGCTCATCGGCGTGGTCTTGATGCCGATGTGGTGGTGGGCTTTTGCGATGAAATACGCCGGAGGCGTCGCGCGACTGCAGGCCCGGCACTGGCTCATGCTCGCCATCGCCCCCGTCCTCATCCTGGACGTGGTCTGGTTCCGGTTCCTCTTCCTCCCCAACCAGCCATCCGCGCCGGGGCCGCTGATTTTCTTGCCGAGCCTCTACGCCCTCATCGCCCTGGCTGCCGGCGGCTGGCACATGATTCGGGGCATGATCCGCGCTCCCATGTACCGGGGGCAGTTCATCACGGTGACCGCAGGCATCCTCTCGGTCTGGGTGATTGCCTTTGCCGAGAATGCCGGCCTGCGTCTTTTCCCCGATTTTAGCCTCCTGCCCGCCGCCTTCGCCATTGGCAGCCTGATCTGTGCCCGAGGCATCGCCCGCCATCAGACCTTCGACATCGTCCCCGTGGCGCTCGACACCATCATCGAAAGCATTGACGATGGCATCGTCATCCTGGATCTCCATCACCGCATCGTGGACGTGAACCCCGCCGGACAGCGGATGCTCCACCTCTCCAAACCCCGCGCCATCAGCAGTGCCATCAGCGAATGCCTGTCGGAATGGGCGACCCTGCTCGCCGATGCGGAACGCGGCGTGCGTCCCCTGGAGCTGAACTGGGACGGCGGGGAAACGCCGCGTACCTACGAGATCCACATCACGCCCCTCTACGGGCGCCGCCAAATCCTCAACGGCCGGGTGCTGATCCTCCATGACATCACCGCGCGCAAAAGGAACGAGGAAGAGCTGCGCCGGGCCAAGGAAGCCGCCGAGGCCGCCAATCGCGCCAAGAGCATCTTCCTGGCAAACATGAGCCATGAGCTGCGCACCCCGCTGAATGCCATCCTGGGCTTCTCGGCCCTGATGAGCCGCGATCCACAGCTCACCGCCGAGCAGCGCGAGAACCTGGCGACCATCAACCGCAGCGGGCAACATCTGCTCACCCTCATCAATGACGTGCTGGAAATGTCCAAGATTGAAGCCGGACGCACCAGCCTTTACAACCACAACTTCGATCTCGAACGGATGCTGCGCACGCTCGACGACCTGTTTGCGCTCAAGGCCAGGGAGAAGGGCCTGACGCTGCTGATCGAACGCGCCCCCGACGTGCCTTCCTGTATGCACGCCGATGAGAGTAAACTGCGGCAAGTGTTGATGAACCTCATCAGCAACGCCATCAAATTCACGCCGGAAGGCGGCGTGACCCTGCGGGTCGGCTTCCGCCCGGAGGACGAGTCGCGCGGGCGCCTGTTCTTCGAGGTCGAGGACACCGGCATCGGCATTCCAGAGGCGGACCGCGAACGCATCTTCGAACCGTTCATTCAATCCGCCGGCGGACATGAGGCGCAGGAGGGCACGGGGTTAGGGCTGGCCATCAGCCGACAGTTTGTGGAAATGATGGGCGGCGCATTGACCGTCATCAGCGAGCCGGGGCGGGGCAGCCTCTTCAAATTCGACATTGCCGCGAGCCTGGCAGACGCCGAAGACCTGTCGCAGCCCGCGCCGACGGGCCGGGTCGTTGGGATCGAGCCGGGTCAACCGACCTATCGGCTGCTGATCGCCGAGGATCGGGAGACCAACCGCACCCTGCTGTACAAGTTGCTGCAGCCGTTGGGCTTCGAGGTGCGCCTCGCTACCAACGGCCTGGAGGCCCTGCAGGTGTGGGAGGAATGGGAGCCGCACCTGATCTGGATGGACATGCGGATGCCGGTGATGGATGGCTACGAGGCCACGCGCCGCATCAAGGCCACGCTCAAGGGGCAGGCGACCGTCATCGTCGCCCTCACCGCGAGCGCCTTCGACGAAGACCGCACCGTGATTCTCTCCGGCGGCTGCGACGACTTCGTCCGCAAACCGTTTCGCGAAGCGGAGCTCTTCGAGGTATTGACGAAGCACCTGGGCGTCCGCTTCATCTATGATACCGGCCCGGTCGAGTCGGGGCCGTTGGAAGAGGAAAAGGTCGCGCTCACGGCGGACACGCTGCGCACGCTGCCAGCAGCATGGCGGACGCAGGTTCACGCCAGCGCAGAGCAGGCGGACAGCGAACGCCTCCTCGACTTGTGCGATACCCTCGCCGCCGACCATCCCGGCCTGGCGCAGCAGCTCACGGCCCTGGTCAACGACTTTCGCTTTGACGTCATCATGCAGCTCACCCAGGAGACGTGAGCGGGGGGTCATTCAACGCGCTCTGCCGATAGGCTGCCATCTCGATGACGGTGTGATGTAAGCGCGCCTCCTCGGCAGCGAACGCCAGGAGATGGCTCTCCAGGGACGCGCGGGCCGTCGTGAGCGCCGCCCCCCGATCGCGCACCGCTCGCACGAACGCGCGCATCAGCCCCATGTCGCCGCCGCCGTGACCGGCAGCGGTCGCACGTCCCTGCGCCGGACGGATGACTTCCACTTTGCCGGTCAGGTGATCGTGGATTTCCAGCACCTGCTCCTCGTCGTAATAGCAGCCCCGCAAAGTAGCGCGCGTCCCGTCGTAGCGCATCGTGCGCCCCTCACGGTGCGAATGCCCGTGCATCACCAGCACGGCTGTCGCGCCGCTCTCCAGGCTCAGAGTGACGATCTGATGATCCACGACATCGTTGTCGCAGTGATAGACGCAGCGTCCGTAAGGGCCGCTCCGCAACGCCTCCCAGCGCCCCGCGAGGCTCGTGTCTTCGGCAATGACGGAGAGGGGCCAGCCGCGATAATCCATGGCGCGGTCGAGGGGCGGCAGCAGCCGGCGCAACCCTCGCGCCACGGTCGGATGATGCAACAGCAGCTTCGCGCCCCAACGTTCCAGCAGGTCAGGCGAACGCCCGGCAATCTGGAGCAGCGGCTGCATCTCGATGTAGAGACGCGGCGCATACCAGGGACACGTCTCCGCCGCGGGACAGCCATCGGTGCAGCGCTGGGGCGCTCCCGGCGGAGCGTTTTCGGGACGGTAATGCATCAGTGCGCCGCTGGAACTGAGCCGCGCCGTGCGTCCCAAGTTCCAAAACAGAATGTCGAGGTCGTGACAGCACTTCGCCAGAATCATGGGACTTTCCAGCGCGCTGTTGCGCCAGTTCCCGCGTACGTAGGAATGCGCCATGTGCCAGTAGGAGACGTTCTCGCGGTGTTCTACGGTGATGATCTCGCCGAGCCGGCCAGATTCCAGGATCTCGTGGAGAACCGTGAAGAACGGCGCGTAACGCAGCACATGGCAGATCTGCAACAATCGTCCGGTGCGCTCTGCCGTCTGCACCAGCTGCACACAGCCCGCGAGGGTCGTCGCCATGGGCTTCTCCAACAGCACCTCGTAGCCCGCCTCCAGCGCCGCGACCGCCGGTTCGACGTGCAGCGTGTCCAACGTGCAGACCAACGCCGCGGCGACAGGCAACCGACGCGCGATCAACGCCTCCCACGACTCGAATTGCAGCTCCGGGGGGATGCCGTGCGCGGCGGCGAAACGCGCCCGTCGTACGGGATGAGGCTCCGCGACGGCCACGAAACGCAGATCCTCGGGATGCGCCAGCGCGTAAGGGGCATAAGAATCGGCTCCGCGATTCCCCGCCCCGATCAAAATGGCTTCAACAGGTTGGGACATGGCCGACCTCCTCGGAAAATAGAGAGCCGTGAGCCGGGAGAAGAGATCTGTCGCAATCGCAGCTCACAACTCACGACTCAAAATTCACATTCCCGTGCGTGCACGGTGTGCACCCGCACCTGGCTTCTCCATCCTTATTCCATCCGCGTTCATCCGTGAGCCTGAGGAATGTTGCAGCCATTATATGCCGGCAGCGCCCCTGGACAAACAGGGGTGTATTTGGCATTTTGGGTTTCGCGGTGTATGATGAAATCAGCACGGAAACGTGAGAACGTGCGAAGGTATGGAGGTATGAAGGTATGAAGGTAAATAATTCGCAGCTTCGCTGACTCGCTATTCGCTATTCGCCATTTTCGAAGAAGGAGACAGTCATGGCCAACGACCTTCAACCATATCCTGACGCTGCCGATTCCCATCTGAGCTTTTCGTACAAACTGGTGTGGGGCGTCGCCGCCCTGGGCACTTCCCTGATCTCCGGCACCTACGGCGCGCTGCTCCCCATCTTCTACCAGGATTACCTGGGATTGAGCGCCCGCTGGATCAGCCTCGCCTCACTCATTTACGCCATCTGGAACGCCATCAACGATCCGCTCTTCGGCTACATCACCGACAGCACCCGCTCGCGCCGCGGGCGCCGCATCCCTTACATGCGCTTCACCGCGCCCTTCCTCGCGCTGACCTTCATCCTGGTGTGGTTCGCCCCGCAGGGCGCCGGGGACAGCACCCTCTTCGCCTGGATGCTGGTCACCATGCTGCTCTACGACACCGCCTACACCATCATCGGCCTGGTCTACTCCGCCCTGCTGCCGGAAATCAGCGAATCCGATGCCGAACGCAACAGCTTGCAGATTTCATCGTCGCTGTTTGGGCTGCTCGGCATGATTCTGGGCTTTGTCATCCCCGACCTCTTTCGCCCCAAGGCGGGCGTCTCCCCCTCCTTCCTGCCGTTGCAGCTCAGCATGATCGCCCTCGGCATCATCGGCGCGGGATGCATCCTCCTCACGGCCTTCAAGGTCAAAGAACGGCCCGAATTCCACCTGGTAGATAAACCCATCAAGCTGGGAGCCGCGCTCAAATTCACCTTCACCAGCAAATCCTTCCTCATCCTTGTCGCCCAAAACTTCATGTCCATCCTGATGCAGTCGCTGTTGCTGGGGATGCTCTTCTACCTGGCGGATTATGTCCTGCAGATGAGCACGATCCCCCTTCTGGCGTCTGTCTTCGTCCCGTTAATCCTTGGCGTGCCGCTCACCCAACCGCTGCGCAAACGCTTTGGCGTCGTCGGCGCGCAACAGCTGCTGCTGGTCATCGCGGGAGTGGCGCTGATTTTAGTCGCCGTCGTTCCGACGCCTCTCATCCCCGTCTGTCTCGCGCTCGCCGGATTGGGGCTTGCCGGGCCGCAGACGCTCACCAATGTCCTCTTCGCGCAAGTAGCGGACGAGGATGAGCTGCGCAGCGGCGTGCGCCGGGAAGGGGCCTTCTTCGGCGTCAACGCGCTGCTGACCAAACCCGCGCAATCCGTGGCGCTGGCGCTCATCCCCTTCATCCTGGAGGCCACCCATTTCGTCACCCGCGAGGCCAACCAGGGACAGATCTTCCTCAATCAGCCCGCCAGCGCCCTGTTCGGCATCAAAGTCCTGGTAGGACTCATTCCCGGCGTCGCCATGTTGCTCGGAGCGCTGATTCTGACCGCTTTCCCCCTGCGCGGGGCGTATCTCCAGCACGTCAAGGAGGAGATGCTGGCGCTGCACGCCGAGAAGCGCGCCCGGCTTGCCCAAAAATAAGAGCCTCGCATTTCCGGCGCTCTCTGCGAGGGAAGGGATTATGGCTGCCCTGAGGCAGCGATTTCTCACACTGGAGGCATTATGCGACCGAATCCCTTGCTCAAACAACTGGGGCTGACCGATACCGATCGGGTCGTCATCTTCCACACCGATGACATCGGCATGTGCCAGGCGTCGCTGGCCGCTTACATGGAGCTGCTGGACGCCGGCATCATCTCCGCCGCCGCGACGATGGTCCCCTGTCCCTGGTTCCCGGCGACCGCCGCCTTCTGCCGCGAAAACGCCGCGCGGGTGGACATCGGCGTGCATCTGACGCTCACCTGCGAATGGGACAGCTATCGCTGGGGGCCGCTTTCCACGCGCGACCCGGCGTCGGGGCTGCTCGACGACGAGGGCTACCTCCCCCGGCGGACGGAGGCCGTCTTCGCCGCGGCGCAGGCCCCCGGCTTCGCCGCCGTCGCGCGCGCCGAGCTCGAAGCGCAAGTCGCTCGCGCTGTCGCCGCCGGCATTGACATCACGCACATTGATACGCACATGGGCAGCGTCTTCCACCCGGCGTTGCTGCCGGCCTATCTCGAAATCGCGCAGCGCTACCGCGTGCCGGCCATGCTGCCGCGCCTGGAAGAGGCGCAGATCCGCGCCATGGGCTTCCCGGCGGAGATGGCCGCGTATTTCGCCACGCAATTGCACACCCTCGAAGCCGCGGGCCTGCCGTTGCTGGACGCCATCCTGAGCGTGGATCTGGGTCAACCTGATGATCGCTTCGCCCAGACCTTGCGGGTCCTCGACACGCTGCCCGCGGGCGTCAGCTACTTCATCCTCCACCCCTCCAGGGACACGCCAGAGCTCCGCGCCATCGCCCCCGACTGGCGCGCTCGCGTCGCCGATTATCAAGTTTTCAGCGACAACGCGCTGCGGCGTTACATTCGGGAGCAGGGCATTCACGTGATCGGCTATCGGGCCATTCGGAACCTGGTGCGGCAGGAAAAGTGAGTCGTGAGGGGTGAGCCGTGATCGAAGGCTGCGACGGCTCTCGACTCACGGTTCACGGCTCTCTATTTTCCGAGGAGCCGCCATGTGCTGGCGCACACCATCAAAAATTGATTCTCGATCTTCAGTAGTCGCCAGAAAATCTTCCGTTTTTTAGTCAGTGGCTGAACAGTTACCCTGTGAGCCATAGCCCATGAGCAAAGGCTGTGACGACTCGCCAATTCGACATGAGCCCACCGCGCTGAAGCGCGTTGAGGAGACGACCATGAAGCAATTCGCCGTGTTACAACTTTCCGGCTGTGCAGGCTGTGAGGTTTCGCTCCTCAACGCCGACGCGTGGATCCAGCAATTCCAGCTCGTCTACATGCCGCTCGTCATCTCCGCCTATGATGTGCCGCCGGTGGATCTCCTGCTCGTGAGCGGAGGCGTGCGCTCCGACGAGGATCTGCACACCCTGCGCCGCGCCGTCCCTCGCGCTCAGGAAGTCGTCGCGGTGGGAACCTGCGCCATCTCCGGCGGGGTGGCGCATTTGGGCGATCGGGACGAGGTCCGCCAGATTTTCCTGGCACACGCCGAACGCCATCACGTCCCGCGAATGCTCCCCAAATCGCATCCGATTGACGCCTTCGTCAGGGTGGATCGCTACCTGCCGGGGTGTCCGCCGACCCCGCAGCTCTTCATGGCCCTGCTGGAGCAAGACCCCCATTTCAAACCGGCGAAAACGGTCTGCCAGGACTGCGGACGCCGCAAACTCAAGGACATGCGTCCCCAACGGCTCCTCGGCTTCCAGCAAGGACGGGTGGAGGAGGGGATCTGCCTCATCAACCAGGGCTATCTCTGCATCGGCTCCTCGACACGCGGCGGCTGCGGCGCCCCCTGCACTCGCGCCGGCCACCCCTGTGTCGGCTGCCGGGGCCCCTCGGACACCTTCATCGAAAAGGAGTCCGCCGCCTGGTTCACCAGCATCGAGCGCGTGTTCGCCTCCATGACCGACATTCCACCGGAAGACATCGCCGCCGGCCTGCGCAGTCCCCAAATGGCGCTGTTCCTGTTCCAATTCTCCGATTACGCCGGCGAAGCGGGGCAGCCGCGTCCCAAGGAAAAGGTGCTGTGAGATGACCACTCTGACCTTTCCCCTCAGCCGCATCGAAGGCCATGCCCGCGTCGTCATCGAAGTCCAGGGCGGAGAAGTCGTCTCCGCACATTTCCAGGCGACAGAGTTTCGCGGCTTTCAGTACCTCGCACAGGGCGCGCCCGCCGAGCAAATGCCGGTGATCACGCCGCGCATCTGCGGCGTCTGCTCCACGGCGCATCACGTCGCCTCCGTCAAAGCGCTGGAGGACATCTACGGCGTCACCCCGCCGCCGCTCGCCATCACCATCCGCGAGCTGCTGCTGTTGGGGCAGCTCCTGCAAAACCAGGCGACCTCGCTCTTCATCTTCACCATGCCCGACCGCCTCGGCGTCGCCAGTATCTTCCATCTACCGGACGCCAGCGACGACGCCGATCAGCGCACCGGTGTGGCGACCCGCGCCCTGCAAGTCCGCCAGGCGGGCACCCATTTGATCGCGCTCGCCGGTGGGCAATTCATCCATCCCGTCAAAGCCGTCATCGGCGGCGTGACCAGCGGCATCACAGAGCAAGCCGCCGCCGCCATGCGAGCGGAGCTCGAGGTCGCGCTGCCCGTCGCCTGTGCGCTTTTCGATTATTACTGGGAGAGCTCACACGCCTTGAGCGAGCGCCTCGGCACCTGGGGAGATGACGCTCCCGCCGCCTATCTCACCGCCATTGCGGGGTATCGCCCCAGCTTCTACGGCACGCAACTCCATGTTCTGCTCCCCGACGGCAGTGTCTGCACCAACTTCGAGCCGCGCGAATTCCGCGACTACCTGGAATACACCGAGACGGAGACCAGCTACGCGGGACAGACGAGCTTCAGGGGACAGGTCATCCGCGCCAACAGCCTGGCCCGCATCAACATGATGGCCACCATGGGAACTCCCCTCGCCGACGGCTACCTGGAGCGCTTCCGCGAGGCCTTCGGTCAACCGGCGCACGCCATCCTGCTCTACGACCTGGCGCGGGGCATCGAGCTCGTCTATGCCATCGAGCGCGCGCTGGAGCTGCTGTCGCAACCGCTGGATTACGAGGACACCGATGTGCCGTACGCCCCCCGCGACGGCGAGGGCTACGGCCTGGTCGAAGCGCCGCGAGGGCCCCTGATCCATCACTACCGCGTCGAAAACGGCCGCATTGCGCACGCCGAATTCATCATCCCCACGGTGCACAACGTGCTCGCCATCGAGCGCGCGCTGCGAGTCGCAGCCAACCGCTACATCACGCCGGAGCGCATCAACCTGGAGCTGGAACGGGCCGTCGGGCGCGTCGTGCGGGCCTTCGATCCCTGCATCGCCTGCGCCACGCACTGAGCCGCGCCGGAGATCCGCCGCGCGGACGCCTCCTCGCTGCGGCCCGGTGAGCCGGCGCTGTCGGTGTCCCGGCGCCAAGCTGCCGCCCGGCTTTGACAATCCCCTATTTTAAGATAGAATAGCCTCGCGACGCACCGTATGACGGGACGGCCTCCGGGCCGTCTTTGTATGTAATTAGCAATCAGTGTGGAGGATAGTTTTTCATGAAAGAATACATGACCCAGCAAGTGCGCAATATCGCACTGATCGGACACAGCGGTTCAGGCAAAACCACGTTCACCGAGACGCTGTTGTTCCTGAGCAAGGCCACCACCCGCCGCGGCACGGTGGAAGATGGCAGCACCGTGACCGACTTCGACGACGAGGAAATCCGCCGCAAGATTTCCATCAACACCGCGATGGCGCCCATCGAATGGAACGGCATCAAGATCAATCTACTGGATACTCCCGGCTACACTGACTTCATCGGCGAGGTGATCGGTGCCCTCCATGTCACCGATCTGGCCTTGACCCTCGTTGACGCCGCTGCTGGCGTCGAGGTCGGCACCGAGCTGACCTGGACGCGGGCTGAAGAGGGCCACATGCCCACCGCCGTGGTGATCAACAAAATGGATCGTGAGAATGCCAGCTTCGAGAAGGCCCTCGCTTCGCTACGGCAGGCCTTCGAGGCGCGCTTTGTCCCCGTGCTGTTGCCCATCGGTGCGCAGGCAGCCTTCCAGGGAGTCGTGAACCTGCTGGAGCGCCAAGCCTACCTCGGTCCCAAGGGCGAGCCCGGCCCCATCCCCGCTGAACTCCAGGCGCAAGTGGACGCCTATTACACTGAGCTCGTGGAAGCCGCCGCCGAAGGCGACGACGCGCTGCTCGAAAAGTATTTTGAGGAAGAAACTCTCAGCCCTGAGGAGATCATCCGGGGCCTGCGCGCAGCCATTGTCAAGCGCAGTATCGTGCCGGTGCTGGGGATTTCCAGCGCGACGATGATGGGCGCCAGCCAGATGCTCGATCTGCTGGCCAGTCTGGCGCCGGCGCCCGACGATCGCGGTCCGCTCACGGCGCAAGGCCCCCTCGGCGAGGAGACCCTCATCGTCAGCGACGCCTCGCCGCTCGCCGTGATGGTTTTCAAGACCACGGCCGACCCCTTCGTGGGCAAGCTCACCTACTTCCGAGTGATGAGCGGCAGCGTCGAATCCGGCATGACCCTCTACAACATGCGCGCGCAGAGCGAGGAACGCTTCACCCAGCTCTTCGCCATGCGCGGCAAGGAACAGCTCAACCTGGAGCGGCTGCACGCCGGCGATCTCGGCGCGGTCGCCAAACTCAGCGTGACCCTCACCGGGGACACCCTTTGCGCTAAGGATCACAAACTCACGCTGCAAGGGCCGGTGTTCCCGCAACCGCTGTACAGCGTCGCCGTCTATCCCAAGACCAAGGGCGACACCGCCAAAATGGGGAGCACCCTCACGCGCGTGTGCGAAGAGGATCCCACCCTGCACTGGCATCCCGAGCCCACCACCCACGAGATGATCCTCTCCGGCATGGGCGATGCCCACATTGACACGGTCATTCGGCGAATGCAGGGGCGCTTCGGGGTGAACCTGGACTTCCGCACGCCCAAGGTTCCCTACAAAGAGACCATCACCACCTCTGCCAGCGCGCAATACCGGCACAAGAAGCAGACCGGTGGCGCCGGGCAGTTCGCCGAGGTGCACATGCGCGTGGAGCCCACCGAGCGCGACACCGGTTTCGATTATGTCTGGGAAGTCGTCGGCGGACGCATCTCCTCGTCTTTCATGCCCTCCATTGAAAAGGGCGTGCGTTCCGTCCTGGAGCAGGGGGTGATCGCCGGCTATCCCATCGTGGATGTGCGCGCCGCAGTGTACGACGGCAAAGAACACCCGGTGGACTCCAAAGACATTGCCTTCCAGGTCGCCGGGCGCGAGGGTTTCAAGCAAGCCTTCCTGCAGGCCAGGCCGGTGTTGCTGGAACCGATGTACATCTTCACCATCACCGTGCCGGAGGAATTCACCGGCGATGTGATGTCGGATTTGAACACCCGCCGCGCGCGCGTGCAGGGCATCGGACAGAAGGGACGGAAGTCCATCATCACCGCGCAGGCGCCGCTCGCCGAAATGCAGCAATACGCCATCAACCTGCGGGCGATCACCCAGGGGCGCGGCACCTTCGCGATGGAATACTCCCACTATGACGTCGTACCGGCGCAGATGGCGCAGGAGATCATCGAAAAGTCCAGGCGCGAGCGCGAAGCCGAACCATAGCGTCAAGCGGAAATAAGGCCTCGCAGCAGAAGTAGCCGGCGCGAGAAGTCTGCGCCTGGCCGTAGCACTCCGACCTGGCGTCAAGCAACCGGCCAGCGACGGATGAACTTTGTCCCTGTCCTCCACCCCAGGACACCCCCTGGGGTGGAGGAGCAAATAAGGGATTTTTGTGGGCAGAACGTCCTACCCCGTCTTGTCAATCCTGTCTATTTTCTAAGAAGAAGACGCTCTCACTCCTCCGAGCCGTGCGCCTCTGTCATGCCTGGCACTCAAAGTAGAGCTCTTCGATGGCGATCAGCGGCAGCGCGTGTCCAAAAGCGAGCCGCTGGATGTCCGCTCGATCCGCGCGGAACTCCGCCATCACCCGCATATCGCGGTAGGTGGTCACATTCTCCTCCGTTTCCCGAAACACTTGCAGGGCGTAAGGCGTGGTGGGAATGAGCGTCAGGCCGACATAGCGCACCGCTTCGAGGAATTCGATCACGATAGGCCCTTCCCCTTCTCGCCCCAGAAAGGGAACATGGAGGTAAAGGCCCTGATACTCGCCGGGTGGAAAGAGCGCCAATCGCTGGCGCGCGGCGTCGGCGAAAAATACCCCCTGATCCAGAAATTCATCCCCCGTCAGCCATATCTGCGTGTCGGGGATAAATTCCCCGTCCGGCTTGTACCTGAAATCGAGGTACCTGGCATGGAAGTCAATGCATCCGGCGCGCCACCGTCCCTGCTTCGCCACCCGCAGCAACAGCGTATCTCCCGGCTGCGCGACGTAGTCCCACGCCGCGCCGGGCCCGATCATGCTGGCAATCCAGCGTCGCGTCTTATCATATGACAGTTGCTGTTGACGTTTGGGCTGCAGCCCATAGGAAGCGATGACGTTTTCAAAGTTAAATTCTGTAGCCATTTGCAGCTCCTGGACATGGACTTTACCCCTGAGCATCCTCAGGGGATGCAAGGATAGGGACACAAAACGCGCCGATCCAGCCATTGCTGGCCGATCGGCGCGTTGCTGTACGCTTCAAGACGCTCGCAAGGGAGATTACTCCTCGACTTCCTCAGCCTTACGCTTGCGGACCACTTCGACTTCAGCCGGAGCCGCTGGCTCAACAGCTGCCTTAACTTCTTCTTCCTCTTCTTCCTCCGGCATACTGACCTGGACCACGATTTCCTCAGCGGGAGTGAGGATCTTGAGCCCTTCAGGGATCGCCAGAGCGCCCACCGTCAGCGCAGCGCCCAGCTCGGTCAGGCCCGAAACGTTCACCTCGATCGCGGGGATCAGGGCCGACGGCAGACCTTCCACCTCAACCTCGGTGATGAGGTGCAGCAACATGCCGTGCAGGTCGCGCACCGCCGGGGAGTCACCGGACAACACCACAGGGATTGCCACACGCACCGTCTCCGCCATGTTCAGGGCTTGCATATCCACATGGGTCACGTAGCGCTTGAGGGGATGGCGCTGCACATCGCGGACGATGACGGTATAGGGCTGGGACGTGCCGGCGACCTCAATATTCAACAAGGTGCTGGTGCCGGCGCGCTGCAAGACGAGCTCCAGATCCCGCGCGGCAAATTGTACCGGCAAGGGCTCAAAACCGTGTCCGTAGATCACCCCAGGGATCAAATTCGCATCGCGCAGGTGCTTGACCTGTTTCCCGATGACCTCCCGGGGCATGGCCGACAGTTGAATCCGTTCCATTACATCTCCTCCATTTGCCAGAAATCCCTGCGGGCCACTGACCCGTCAGGTAGATATTTGATTGTACCGTCACCGGCGATCCACATCCCGTCGCAATCAAAAGGGCCGCACGACATGCGGCCCACAAGCAGGCAGACGTATTGTAACCTAAACCCAGGCATTGTCAAACACGCCCACTCATCCAGCCATGGCAGACGCCTTCATCGCTCCCGCTAGCCGGCTGAGCAGCGCATCCCGCCTGCACCTCACACCTGGTCAAGACTGTCTGGGCGGAAGCTGAGTTCCGCCAGCGGCAACTGCTCCAGTTTCATCATGCAGAACCACGATAATCCCATTCCCACCAGATGCGCCAGCATCAAGGCCACATCCCACGCGCCGCTGCCCTTCAGGTTGGGGAAAAACATGATCAAGCGCACCACAATATTGATACCCTGAATCAGGTTAAGGGCCGTCCGACCAGAGGCAAGCGCCAAAGTCCCGGTGTTCATGCCCAACAACGTCAAGGCCAGCAACACCAACAAGACCGGCGGCAATACCGCCGCCTGGGGCGCGCGGCTGAAGAACGCCGGCGGATAAATAATGAGCGCCACGACCTGCAACACGATGAACCAGATAAGGCGTGAACGAGTGCTGCGCATACTCTCCTCCTCAGAAAATGGCCCCCGAATGAACACGAATTTCACGCATCAGATCAGAAATTCCTGCCCCTCGGGGCTGATACATCCTCAAACAGCACGCTGAAGCGCGCCTGGCTCGTATCAGGCTGGGGATGGCATCCCCAGCCTGATACGAGGCATTTCAAGGAGCTTCTTCTTATTATATCCGGCTTTTTGTCATGGTCAAATTTGACATGTTCCCGCTTTTTGTTACAATGTAAGAACGTGGCGCTAGTGGACCCTGCCAGGAAGTCCCCCCCCCTTCTTTGCCACGTATTATTTTTTATGGAGGAGGTGTGATTGACAGTTCAAGATCAGCGCTCTACCATAACCCACTTTGCAAGCAGTTGTACCAATGACCTTTATTAAGTCAGGCTTAAGGAGGAAGAGATGCGTTCACGATCGGTTATTCTAAGTGCCTTGTTGTTGATCTCCTTGCTGGCGTTTAGCTCCTGCGGCAAGAGCAGCGAAGCCGTCAAGATCGCCATCCTGGCCCCGCTGAGTGGGGATGTGGCGACCTTCGGGCAGTCCACCCGCGATGGCGCCATGATGGCCATTGAGGAGTGGAACGCCAAGGGCGGCCTGTTGGGCAGCCCCATCGAAGTCGTGGTCGAGGATAGCCAGTGCAGCGCCGAGGCCGCCGTTAGCGCCGCCAACAAAGTCATTGATCAGGACGGCGCCAAGTTCATCATCGGCGAGGTCTGCTCCAGCGCCTCCATTCCAATCTCAGAAATCGCCATGGCCAAAGGCGTGCTGCAGATCAGCCCCACCTCCACCAACCCGGCGGTGACGGTGGACGCCCAGGGCAACACCAAGAGCCTCATCTTCCGCGCGTGCTTCATTGACCCCTTCCAGGGCACTGCGGCCGCGAAATTCGCCCTCGAAAACCTGCACGCCAAGACGGCTGCCGTCTTCCTGGATCAGGGGAATGACTATGTCCGTGGTTTGGCCGAATACTTCATCGCCGCGTTCGAGGCCGGCGGCGGTCAGGTCCTCGTCAAGGAAACCTACACCGGCGACGACCAGGACTTCTCCGCCATTATCAGCAAGGCCAAGGATGCCAACCCCGACATCCTGTACCTGCCGGATTATTACTCCACCGTCAACGTGATCGCCGCGCAAGCGCGCGAGAAGGGCATGACGGCGATCTTCCTGGGCGGCGATGGTTGGGATTCCCCCGATCTGGACGAAGCAGCGCTGGAAGGGGGCTACTTCACCAATCACTACTCGCCGGAGGACCCTCGCCCGGAGGTCCAGGACTTCGTGAAGAAGTATCAGGCCAAGTACGGCAGCGTTCCCGACGCCCTGGCGACCCTGGCGTATGATGCCACCATCGTGCTGCTCAAGAGCATCGAGCAGGCCGGCGTGGCGGACCCCGCCGCGGTGGCCAAGGCCATCGAGGGCGGCGTGTTCCCGGTGGTCTCCAGCGAGATCTCCTACGACACGCAGCATAACCCCGTCAAGGCCGCGGCGATGCTGCAAGTCACTGGCGGCGTCGTCAAGTACGTGGCCACGATCGAGCCGTAACCCGCGCTCGTCCGGCATTACCATCTCAGGGCCGGGTTGGCATGGACCGCCCGGCCCTGAGACCGAGTTTTGACACCAGAGGAGGCTTGCATGGCAGCAGTGGAACGCTCCCGCAGTAAAGCCGCTATGATTCTGAAACGGCGCGATGGGCAAACCCTGAACTACATCAGTTCCGGGATCTTCGCGCTTGGCGGGATGGGGGTGTTGTTTGTTCTAGGCAAACAATTGATAAATAACCCGCCCCTGTTCATTCAGCAGATGCTGAACGGCCTGCAGCTCGGATTTATCTACGCACTCATCGCCTTGGGCTATACCATGGTCTATGGTATCGTGAAGTTGATCAATTTCGCCCACGGGGATGTCTTTATGGTCGGCGCCTTTACCAGTTTCTTTGCCATTTCGGTCCTGGACCTGCACAACTGGCCCACCCGGCTCATTCCGGGCCTCGCCCCGGGCCTGAGCATCGTCCTGGGGACGGTCACCGTGATGCTGTTGACGATGGTGGTATCGGCAGTCCTGGCCATAGTGATTGAACGGTTTGCCTATCGCCCCCTGCGCGAGAAGCCGCGCATTGCAGCGCTCATCACCGCGATCGCCGTGTCCTTCTTCCTCGAGTATTTCGGCGCCCTCCCCTTCGCCCTGACCAACAACTACATCACCTATCCGCGTCCCTTCGAGATTGCGGTTTTCAGCGCCGGCATCATTCCCATCGGCGTGCTCGTCGCGCTCTGGGCGCTGTTTGGGTCCTCGATCGGCGCGTATTTCATCCTGCGAGCCATGGGAAAGCGGGGCAACGCCAAAATGCGGCTGTGGGCCCAACACCCCCTGCTCCAGCTGGGCATGTTGCTGGGCGGGTTCCTTGCTGTCGTGCTGACCCTCACCACCCTGCGCATCCAAACTGAAAGAGGCGTGTGGGATCTATCGGTTTCCAACGTGGCCCTGGTGATCATGGGTGGCTCGATCCTGCTGCAGGTCGTCCTGCAATACATCGTCAGCCAGACGCGCCTGGGCAAGGCCATGCGCGCGGCCGCCTACGACAAGCAAACGGCCCGCCTGATGGGCATCAACGTGGACACGGTCATCACCGCCACCTTTGCCCTGGGTGGCGCCCTGGGCGGCGCCGGCGGGATGTTGTACGCCACGGCCTTCAAGCAAGTCCATCACCTGATGGGCATCATCCCCGGCATGAAAGCCTTCGTGGCGGCGGTGCTGGGCGGCATCGGGAGCATTCCCGGCGCGCTGGTCGGCTCCTTGATCATGGGACAGGCCGAAACACTGGCGGCGTCCTTCATCTCCACCCCCATGCGTGACGCCATCTCCTTCTCGCTGCTGATTATCGTGCTGCTGTTCCGTCCGCAGGGCCTTTTCGGCGAGCCCCCGGGGGAGAAAGTGTAAGTAAAAGCCATGAAAAATATCAAGAAATCCACCCTCACCTTCTTCGGGGCGATGCTGGCGATTTACATCATCGTCCAGCTCCTCCTGAGCCTGGGAGTCCTCAACAACTTCTGGCGCGGCATTATCTTCTGGGGCGCCGCCATCAGCATCGTGGCCCTCGGCCTCAACCTGATCTACGGGTTTAACGGCCAATTCTCGTTGGGACAATATGGCTTCTACGCCCTCGGCGCTTACGCAGCGGCTGATGTCACCTGGCGCTGGCTAAACGAAGATCCCTCCGGCATTGTGGTGGGCTTCTTGGGTTCCGCCGTGGTATTGGGGCTGTACGCTCTGGTGGCGGTCTTCCTGCGGCGTTTTTACAATGTCAGAGTGACCACCCGCTTCCTGGCTTACCTGCTGACGACGGTCTTGGGATACGGGATAGCGGTCATCGGCCTGCGCCCGCTGCTGGAACCCCTCCTGCTGACCGTGCTCAACGCACTGCCCCCCGCCGTCACCCAGCAAATCGTCTTCTTCCTGGCGCTCGTCAGCGGGGCAGCGATCGCCGGCATCGCCAGCTTCCTCTTCGGTATTCCGGTGCTGAGCCTCGGCTCAGATTATTTCGGCATCGCGACGCTGGGCTTTACCATCATCGTCAAAGTGCTGCTGGACAATACCGACACCATCCTGCCCTTCCCCGAAATGAAAGGAGCGCGCGGGATGGTCGGGATTCCCCAATGGACTACCTGGACCTGGGTGTTCCTCTGCTTCCTGCTGGTAGTCGTGGTGATGCGCAACCTGCTGCACTCCAGCACCGGCCGGGCCATCCTCTCCGTGCGCGAGGACGAACGCGCAGCGGAACTGGTAGGCATTGACGTGACGCAGGCCAAACTGCTGCCCTTTGTCGTCGGCAGCGTGTTCGCAGGCCTGGCAGGTGGCATCCGCGCCCATGACCTGGCATTTCTACATCCCCAATCCTTCAACTTCATCCAGTCCTTCAACCCCCTCATCATCGTCGTCTTTGGCGGACTGGGCAGCATGACCGGCACGATGATCACCGGGTTCCTGTGGATCCTCCTCCTGGAAGGAGCGCTGCGGTTGTTCCTGCCCCAGGGATTCGAGACGTGGCGGTTCGTCGTCTATCCCCTGGTGCTGTTGATCATGATGTTGCTGCGCCCGGAAGGGCTCTTCGGCCAATACGAGTTCCCGTATCTGAAGCGCCCTCTCGCCAACTTGCGTACGCGATCCGCCTCACCTCAAGCGGGTGAAGCGGCCGCCAGTGAGGAGGTGACACCATGAAGGGACGACCAGAGGGATTGCCCACAGAAGTGGAAGCGCGCCCGGCGTTGCTTGAAATCGAGGGATTGACCCAGTTCTTCGACAACCTGCGCGCCGTCCACAATTTCGATCTCACTTTGCGGCAGGGAGAGCTGATCGGCCTGATTGGCCCCAACGGGGCGGGGAAAACCACCGTCTTCAACCTGATCACCGGCGTTTACCAGCCCTCAGAGGGCAGCATTCGCTTCCGCGGCATGGAGCTCCTCGGCATCCCCTCCCACGAGATCATCCAGCTAGGCATCGCCCGCACGTTCCAGAACATCCGGCTGTTCTCCAAACTCACCGTGCTGGACAACGTGCGCATCGCCTACCATCCCCACGCGGGATACACGCTCTTCGACGGCATCGTGCGCAACAAGGCCTACCGAGAGCAAGAAGACTACTTGACCGAACGCGCGCAGGAATTCCTGGCGATCTTCGGCCTCGAGCAGCGGCAGAACGACATCGCCGGCAGCCTCCCCTACGGCTTGCAGCGCCGGCTGGAAATCGCCCGCGCTCTGGCGACCGACCCGGAGTTGCTGATTCTCGACGAACCGGCAGCAGGCATGAACCCCCAAGAGATTGACGCGCTGATGGAGCTGATCCGTTTCATCCGTCAGCAGTTCAACCTCACCATTCTGCTCGTGGAACACCGCATGAGACTGGTGATGAACATCTGCGAGTGGATCACGGTCATGGATTTCGGTGAGGTGATTGCCCGCGGGGTTCCCGCTGCCGTACGCGACAACCTGCTGGTGGTCGAAGCCTATCTGGGCCGCCAGACGGCGTTCCTTAAATAGGAAGGAGGCCCCCCATGGCATTGCTTGAAGTCAACGACCTCTATGTTTCCTACGGCGCGATTCGCGCGCTGCACGGCCTCACCTTTTATGTGGACGAGGGTGAAATCGTCACGCTGATCGGCGCCAACGGCGCGGGGAAGTCCACCACGCTGAAGACGATCTCCGGCTTGCTGCGCCCCGACCGCGGCGAGATCCGCTACGCGGACAAAGTCATCAGCCGCATGGGCGCCGACGTCATCGTGCAGCAGGGCCTGATCCACGTCCCGGAGGGACGCCACATCTTCGCGCCGTTGACAGTACGCGAGAACCTGGAAATGGGCGCCTTCACCCGCACCGACAAGCAAGAGGTGGCGGACAGCATGGAGCAGGTATTCCACCTGTTCCCCCGCCTCAAAGAACGGACGGCTCAAACAGGCGGGACGCTTTCCGGCGGCGAACAGCAGATGCTGGCAGTCGGACGAGCGCTCATGGCCAGGCCGCGCCTGCTGCTGATGGATGAGCCCTCGATGGGTCTGGCACCCATCCTGGTGGAGGAAATCTTCAACATCATCCAGGAGATCAACCGGTCAGGCGTGACCATCCTGTTGGTGGAGCAGAACGCGCACATGGCGCTCTCCGTTGCCCATCGCGGCTACGTCCTGGAGACCGGGGCCATCCAGCTCGCCGGTGCGGCGCAGGCGCTCGCGGCCAATCCACAAGTTCGGGAAGCCTATCTCGGCGGTGATTGAGCCCTTGCTGGACTACGCGAAACCGGCGGGATCCCTGAGGTCCCGCCGGTTGGTTTACCACGAAAGCGCCAGGCGCTGCGCGGCAGTGATGGCCGTCCGCGCCCGCGCCTCCAGCTCCGCGGCGGTGCCGGGACGTCGCGCCACCCCTTCCGCCTGCGCGGCGAGCCCCGTCGCCACGGCCACCCGCACGGCCACCTCCGGCTCCTCCAGCGTCGGGAGGATGTGATCCTCGCGTACCCCACCATCCTGCGCACAACCCGCGAGCGCTTCCGCCGCGGCGACCGCCATCGCGTCAGTGATGGTGCAGGCCTGCACATCCAGGACGCCCCGAAAAATGCCGGGGAAGGCGAGCGCGTTGTTGACCTGGTTGGGGAAATCGCTCCGCCCGGTACCGACGATGCGCGCTCCCGCTGCAAGCGCCGCCTGGGGATGGATTTCGGGCACGGGATTGGCCCCCGCAATCACGATGGCGTCACGCGCCATGGCGGTGACCCACTCCGGTCGAATCACGTCGGGGCCGGGGCGGCTGAAAGCGAGCACCACATCCGCCCCGGCAAGCGCTTCGGGGATACCGCCGACGATGCCTTCGGCGTTGCTCTCCAGGCAGACGCTCCATTGCGGCGCGACTGCGGCCTGTGCTTCCAGATCGCGCCGCCCGCAGTGCAGCGTGCCGCCGGCGTCGCAGGCGATGATCGCGCCCGGATCGGCGCCGGCGACCTTCAGCAGGCGATACACCGCCACATTCGCCGCGCCCATTCCCACCAGCGCGAGACGGACCTTCCCCAGCGATTTGCCCACCAGCGCCAGCGCATTCAGCACCGCCGCGAGCGCCACCGTCGCCGTGCCCTGTTGATCGTCGTGCCACACCGGGATGTCAAGCGCCGGCCGCAGCCGCGACAGCAGCTCGAAGCAACGCGGTTGGGCGATGTCCTCCAAATTGATGCCGCCAAACGTCGGTGCTACCGCCGCAACTGTCGCGCAAAAAGCGTCCGGCTCGCTCACAGCCAGCATCAGCGGGACCGCGTCCACGCCGCCAAGCAGCTTGAAGATCAGCGCCTTGCCCTCCATGACCGGCAATCCCGCCAGCGGGCCGATGTCACCCAGGCCCAACACCCGCGTCCCATCGGAGACAATCGCCACGGTGTTGCCCCGGTTGGTGAGCTCCCACACGCGCTCAGGCTCGGCGGCGATTGCCAGACACGGCTCCGCCACGCCGGGTGTGTACCAGAGGTTGTAGTCCGCCAGGCCGGTCACCGGCACTTTCGGCGCGCTCTGAATCTTGCCCCTGTAATGCGCATGAAGCGCCAAACTGCGTTCTGCCAGCGTGGTCATCGGTCGCTCCTTCAAAAATAGAGATCAGCGGTCAGCAGTCAGCGAATCAGCGAATAAGCGAAAAAATCACTTGCGTGACAAAGGTACCGCCACTGACTAAAAAACGCAAGATTTCCTGGCGACTGCTGAAGATTGAGAATCAACTTTTGCCCCCTATTCCCTTCCCCCCGCGTGTGCGGGGGGAAGGGGAATTTTTTTGTGGGGCTTTGCAGGCGGGCTACGCCCGCCTGCAAAGCCCCTTTGTTTTTCTCCCCCCTTCCACCGGTAGGGGAAGGAGGGCCGGGGGGAAAACAGCTCACATTTTTGTGCTTGCGCGAGGTGCGCCACAGCACATGGCGTCTCCTTCTATTCCAGGGGCCGCACCGCCACCAGGTAATTCATGAACGCGGGACCGACGCTCCCCGGCGCCTGATTGCCTCCCAGCGACACCTTGCCCGCCGGGAAATCGCGGCTGTACACCACGAAGGGCATCCGCCCGCCGGGATGATCAATTTCGAGGGACATTGGCTCCGGCGTGAACGTCTGCAGCCAGTCGGGAATGCCCTTGGCCAGCCCCAGATACGCCACGTAGACCTTCACCGGGCGCTCCAGGTAAAAATGCAGGAAAGAATCGCGGCGCACGCCATAGTCCAGGTCGGCGGTCTGAATGGCAGGGAGGCCGCTCAATGCCAGCGGCAGCTGCATGATGGGGTAAGGCTGGTCGGTGTAGGCGGGGCGAAATGAGCGCAAGAAGGTCTGGCGATAGCGGTGCGAGCTGGCGACCTGCACCCCCGTGATCGGGGAGACGTAGCGCGCGGCATAAGCGCCAGGGCGCCGTCCGGCGTCCTCCTGCGCCACCACTGCCATCCCGCCCACCACCGAGGTGAGGGGGTCCATCGCGCGCAGCTTCTCGTAGCCGAAAATCCGCTCCAGCAGCGCCACGAAAATCGGGATCTGCGAGCTGCCGCCCGTGCGCAAGACGACCTGCACCTGCTCCGGGCGCACGCCCGCCTCCGCCAGCACCGCGTGAAGCTCTCGTTCTACCAGGGCCACTTCCGGTTCAAGCAGCTCCTCGAAACGGCGGCGCAAAATCCGCTCGCGGATCTGGATCGCCTGATAGGAAAATTCCAGTTTGGCGATCAAGTCGGTCGAGAGCTGGATCTTGGCGCGTTCGATCGTCTTAAAAAGGGAAAAGCCCACGTTCGCGGTCACCAGGGTTTCCAGCGCGCGCATGGCTTCAGGGTTGTTGCCGGTCTCCTGAAAGCGTCGGATCTTCTCCAATTCCTGCGGCCGCGAGAGCTCCGGCATCGTCTGCCACGCCTTCAGCAAATCCAGCATGTAGTAAGGGAAATCCACATCGCCCTCCACCTTCGAACCAGCACCAAAATACGTGAGCAGCGATTCCATCACCCGCCGGTCCAGGTCATCGCCGCCGACGAGCACGCCTCGCGTCGCCAACACCCGCGGAGGCTCGCGCCCGCCCACCTCGACCACGGTAAGGTCGAGCGTGCCGCCGCCAAAATCGAACACCAACGCGAGTTCCCGGCGCGTCGCGCTGCGGTGATAGAGATGCGCTGCGCCGATAGGCTCCAGCTGGAAGGTGATCTCCTTGAAGCCGGCAAAACGCGCCGCCTTGTAGAGCAGCTCTTCCGCCCGCTCGGAGACGGCGGGATCGTCGGAGAATGTCACGGGGCGCCCCAGCACCACCGCGTCACAGGTCCCGCCGAGTTGTTGCTCCGCGCGCCCGCGCATCGCCCGCAGCAAAATGGCGATGAGTTCATCCACCGGATAGTAGCGATCAAAAATCCGGGTGCCCTCGTACTGCGGGTCGCGCAGCACGGTTTTGACCGATTGAAGCAACCGTCCCTTCGCCGCGATGTCCACCTGCTCGTAGATGTCATGCAGGTACTGGATCGGCGCGGAACCAGAGCCGGCGACGATGATCTCGATCGCGCCCATGTGTTGCCGCTCCCACACCGGACGCCGTCCCGTCTCCTGCTCCAAATATTCGGCGGCAGCGGCGCTGCCCAGGCTGGTTTCGTGATTACGCTGGATGTAAATGAGAGAGGGCAACACGCGCGGGTTGTCATTGCCGGGGTCAATGTCCACCGGATACAAAGTCGCGCCGTCGTAGTAAGCGACGGCGGAGTTGGTCGTCCCAAAATCAATGCCGATGCGCATGAACTTCACTCCTGTGATCTGATGGCAGTCCCGTCGGCGCCTGGCAGGTCAGACCGTCCGCGCCGTGCGACCCACCACCCCTCCAGGTCGGCCAGGACTCGCCCAAGATGAGCGTCAGCCAGCGTTTCCGGCAAGGCCGCGAGCGGGAACCAGGCGCAGCGCTCCGCAGCCTCACCAGCGCACGGCTCGCCCTCCGCTTCAGCCACAAAATAGACCGTCAAAATAGGGGCCCGTTCCCCCTGCAGGTCGTCATCCTCGAGATAGAAACCCAGCAAGTCGAGCCGCCGGACCTCCAAACCGGTTTCCTCCTGAGCCTCTCGTCGCGCCGCCGTTTCCGGCAATTCAGTCGTCCCCAGCCCCCTCGCCGGAACGTCCCACAATCCCTGCCCCGGTTCGAGCGCGCGGTGCACCAACAACACGCGCCCCTGGCGCAGAATCAGGATTCCGACGCGCAATCCTGGTCGAGAGTCATGGGCGCGCCCGCAAACCGTGCAGACCGGCGTTTCTCCCGGCGTCTCAAGCGCGCCGCCGCAATAGGGACAAAAACGCTGGCGTTGCGGCTCACCGACTACCTCAAAGGCAAAGGGGCCCCCCTTGTAAGGCCAGCGTCCCTCAATCCAGGCGAGCTTGGCCTCACGCGGCAGCGCCTTGAAGCTGTGTTCCGCGCGCAAGGCTTCCCCGCGCTCCGCATACTGCCACGCGGCCACGAGTTCCAGGGGAAGATGCGAGCGGGTGTAGGCGGCGCCACGCCCGCGCTGATGCTCGGTGAGGCGGCGCGCCACATCATGGGCTGAGCCGGTGTAGAGGGTGCCGTTGCCGCAGCGCAGCACGTAGAGATACCACATCGCAGTGAACTCCTTGTCTGAGCCTTGGACTGATGCAGGTCGGTTCAGGGAAGGCAAGTATAGCGCACATTCTTCAAGAGGCAAACGGAGGGTCGGACGCAGATGAACGCTGATAATGTGGAAAATCGTATGAATACACGAAAATCAGCGCCGGTACTCGCCGGCGCCCACAAATGACGCCATGGCGGCGAGGGAGGCCTCGCCGCCATGGCGCACTATGCCGCCTTACCTGGCATCAGGGGCTTCAAGCGGCTCGGCCGTTTTCGCCGCGCGCTTGCGCCGCCCAAACAACCGCGACCATCCCTTGCGCACCAGATAGACTACGCCGCCCACTACAGCCAGAACCGGCACGACGTAGATCACGATCCAGATCAGGGCATTGCCGAGAAATTTCAGGGTGTTGAGCAAGGCCTCGACGGCGCGTTTGGCGGTCCCCTGCGGACGCCAGCCGGCAACTTCCACCGGCTGTGAGAGCTCATCGGGAGTGAGCGTGACCGAAATGGTCGCCATGGCCGAGGAGCGCTCCAGGTACTGCATCCGTCCCTTCACCTGTTCGATCTCCTGCTGCGTGGCGCTCAGCTCGCGGTACACTGCCAGCACCGCTTCGGTGTCCTCGGCCTCCTGCATGAGCTCTTCGAGCCGGGCTGCTTTGTCTTCCAGCGCACGCAGCCGCGATTCGAGGTCCACGTACTCCTGCGTCACATCCTCGCTGGAAGTGCTGTCGTGATTCACTTCCAACGCCAGCTTGCGCAACTGCGCCATGACCTCGTGGAATTTCTCCGCCGGCACACGCAGGGTCATGTTGACCGTGACCAGGCCCTGCTCGTAACGATAGCTCTCCGAGGAGACCACGTAGCCGTTGACGCTCTCGATGACGCGCTGCACGCCCTCCTGCGCCTGCAGCGCATCCGACACCACCAGCTCCAGAGAGCCATTGTAGACAATCATCGGTGTGATGTCGCCGGCAGCAGCATTCTGGCTGACCTCAGAAAAGCTCGCGTCGCTTCCAGGGGCAGTAGAAGACATGAGTCCCTCATCTACTGGCACCTCCTTCGCAACCCTCGCCCCGCAACCTGTCATCACCAGCATGGCCGCTACCAACGCCCAAATCCAGTGCCTTTTCATCGCCAGATCCTCCTTCGCGTGAATGTCAACCTCAGTCTGCAGACGTTAGCTGTAGCGCAAAAGTTCCCCCCATCACTTACCGCCCCAGCTCGAGGCGCTCAATCAAACGCGCCGGCATCCCACATGCGCGCATCCGTTCCTGCGTGATCTCGACCGCATAGGCGACGCGATGGAAGCTGAACGTCTGCGCTTCCGTGTCGAGGAGGCCATACGCGGCGCGCGGGTCGCCATCACGGGGCTGCCCGACGCTGCCGGCGTTGATGATCAGCCGACGTCCCCCCAATTGCAGCGGCTCCTCCCAATCGGGCGGCGACATCCGCGCCTCCGCAGTGCTCTCGTCCCACTCGAAGACTGCCGGAATGTGAGTGTGTCCCGACAGCGCAACGCGGAAGTTGTTGAAAGTAAAACTCTTGCGCGCCGCGTTTGCATCCAGGAGATATTCCCAAATGGGCTCACGCACGCTGGCATGGACCAGGACAAAATCCTCCACCTTCTGGCCAACGGGAAGGCCGGCCAGAAATCGCTGGTTCTCAGGAGTGAGCTCGCCCCGCGTCCACAAAAGGGCGTGTCGCGCGTCGGTGTTGAAGATGTAAGGATCGGCGCGCCCCAGGACGCCCCAGTCGTGATTGCCCATCACGCTCACGAGAGGAAACTCCTGGAGCCGCTCGAGCACCTCGTTGGGACTGGGGCCGTAGCCTACCAGGTCGCCCAAACACCAGATCGCATCGAAGGACGGCGCATCGTTCAGCACACTCTGCAACGCCGCCAGATTGGCATGAATATCACTCACGATCAGATAACGCACGAGTCAGGCCTCCCCACGAGGAATCGCTTCACCGTCCACCTCTCTATTACTACACATTACTATACTTTCATTTTCGCAGGCTCACGTCCCCCGCGTGCAGCGACAGCAGCTCCCCAGCTTCCGTGCGGACGAGCAGAGCGCCATCCTCCCGCACCTCCACTGCCACACCACACACCTCGCCGACGGGGGTATGAACCCGCACGGCCTGCCCCATCCAGGCCAGAGCCGCTCGCCATTCCGGCAGGGGATTCCACCCCGCGCTCAGCCGGTCGTACCGCGCCTCGATGTGTCGGAGCAGGGACAACAACAAGGCGCTCCGATCCACCCCGCGCCCGGTCTCGACCAGCAGGCTAGTCGCCTGCGGCGAGTACGTCTGCAGCGACGCGAGGGGCACGTTCACATTCACGCCGATGCCCACCATCAGGTAGGGCGACGCTTCCGGAAGCGCGCCGATTTCCGCCAGGAGGCCGGCGAGCTTCCTCCACCCCGCCTCACGTTCCACAATCAGGTCGTTGGGCCATTTCAGCGTCGCCGGGAGCCCGGTCACCTCGCGGACGGCGGCCTGCAGCGCCAGCCCGCACGCCATGGTCACCCGCGAAGCGTGAAACAAAAACGGCTCCTGAGGACGGAAAAGGAGCGAGAGCAACAACGACGTCTCAGGAGCCGCTAACCACTGTCGTCCCAGCCGTCCGCGCCCGGCCGTCTGCACCTCAGCCAGCACCACGGTTCCCTCAGGCGCGCCGTGTTCTGCCAGCTGCCGCAGCACATCATGCGTCGAGGAGACACTCTCGTGGAAGACAAAACGCGGCGGAGTCCCCAGCCAGCCTTCGGGACGGCAGAAGTGCGACAGACTCACCGCGCCCCCATCAATCAGGGGTCCAGGTCACCTCGCCGGCGGCCGGAGAGGGGAAACGGTAGAAGGGCTCGACCCACTGCAACGGGTTGACCGGTTGGGCGTCCACCCACATTTCCCAATGGAGATGGGAACCGGTCGAAAGGCCCGTGTTGCCCACACGCCCAATCACCTGTCCCTGGGTGACCCAATCCCCCACCGCCACTTCGATGGCGGAAAGGTGCCAGTAGCCGGTGACCAGCCCCCAGCCGTGATCGAGCATGATGGAATTGCCGCGCACCGCCAGTTTTTGCGCCAGCACCACCTGTCCGTCCGCTGGAGCCAGCACCGGCGTCCCTGTCCCGGCGCGGAAATCCACCCCGGAATGATAGGTGTTGTAGGAGCCGCCGTAGGAGCGGCGTGAGCCGAAATAGGAAGAAATCGCCGCCTGGACCGGGAACTTGAGCGGCGCATTCCAGAAGCGCTGCTGTGTCCGCAGGTCGGCGACCGCATCCAGCGCCTGACGCTCGGTCTCCATGAGCGTCGCGTCCGTGAGCTGACTCAGGCTTCCCGAGACGTCAATGCGTTCGTAGCCGAAGCGGCCCGGCGCCACGATCAGGGGCAGGGTGAGGGCGAGCTCTGCACCGTCGGATTGCACGGTGAGATCCACAGTATACTCACCGGCCTCCACCATCGGCGAGAGGCTCAACAGCGCGAAGAGATGGGTGGCGTCCTGCCGGTAACAGGGCTCGTTCTTGTCGAGGTAAGCGACGCTGCAGGTCGCCAGTTCCGCCGTCTCCAGGCTGAGCACCGACGTCTCCCCGCGCACCACCGGCTGCGGCGACAACGTCAACGCCACGAGGGGATACGGCAGATCGGTCATGGCCGACTCCTCGCCGGGCGCTACCCAGGCAGCGCCAGCAAAGGGCGGACTCGCGTTGTGACGCACGAGCTCCCAATACGGCAGGTCGTGGCGCAACGCCAGCGTCAGCCAGGTCTCGCCGGCAGGGGCGATGTGAACCGTCAAGGGGACGGCTTGAGGGGGAACGAGAAGCGTCTGCCCCAAAAGCAGGGCCTCCGGGTTCAGGATGCGGTTAGCGCGCGCCAGGGTGAGCCAATCGAAGTCGCTGCGTCGCGCCAGCAACGAGAAGGTCTCCGCCAGGGCCAGCGTATGCGATTCCCAATCAGCGCGGGGGAAGCCTTCCGGCAAGGGCAACAACAGCGGCTGTCCGACGTAGACCTTGCGGGGATCGGCGAGGTCGTTCAACTGCGCCAGAGTGGTCGTATCCACGCCGTAATGCCGGGCAATCGAGGCCAGCGTCTCGCCCGCCGCCACGGTGTGCACGCTGGGACGATCGTCCGCTTGAGGCGGCCGGGCAAAAGCCAGGACCGTTACGGGTGAAATTCCACCTGCCAGCAGCAGAACCAGGACCAAAATGAGAGCGCGACGCCGCATCCTTGCCTCGAACGAAAGACTCAAGAACGAAAAACAGCCATCAGGAATAAAACCATACTTTGTATGATAAATGAAATCACGCGAAAGTCAATCACTTTCAATCTGCAAGCGCTCTCCCACCTCCACCCACTCCAGGAGGGCCGGCGCCGCCTCCAGGTAGTAGCGGGCCGGCGCGGCCGGCGTATAGAGGGGCCGGAAGGGCCTGGCGCGCACCTTGTCCACAATGACCCCATCGGTGCGCAGCCAGACCACGGCGATGGGACAGAAGACGAAGAACATGTGAATGGCGGTCGCGGTGCGGCTCTCACGCGCTTCGACGAAGAGCAACGCCTCGTCGGGGCGCAGGCGGCGCCGGAACATCAGCCCCTGGAGCCGACACAGGAACGTGTCACAGCGCCGCGCGCGCCATGGCAACGCGCTGCCGTCCTCTTTTTTCAAACGCACAAAACCCGGCATAGGGGCTCCCTCGAAAATGGCCCCGAATGAACCCGAATTTCACGAATCAGATGAGAAATTCCTGGCCCCCGGGGCTGCTACGTCCTCCAACACCGCGCTTCAGCGCGGTGGGCTCGTGTCGAACCGGTGAGCCGTGAATAGAGAGCCGTCGCAGCCTCTGCTCCCTGCTGCCACCCCACGCCACGTTCACACGTTCCCACGTTCACACGCAGGCACATGGGCACGTTCACAAGCGGCTACGGCGCGATGACGGTGACGTCACCCACGGCGACGGCGACGTTCAATGTCAACGTCAGCGGGGCTTTGCCATAATCGGCATTGACAAAGACTTTCTCGCTCTGCTCGGAGAAGCCCACGGTGTGCAGGTCGCTGAGCGAGGTGCCGGAGAAATTCAGGCGCACCCCCACCCCGGCCGGCGTCCGCACGGTGATCTTGCCGGTACCGGCTTTGATGTCGCCCAACGCCGAGCGCGTCCACGTGCCGCTCAGATCCAGGTCCGCGTCGCCTGTGCCCCCCACAAAGGACAGGCGATCGAAGTTGGCATTCCCCAACTGCGTGGCGATGACCGCCCCCGTTCCGGCAGTGAGGCGCAACGTCCCCAGCGGTTGGGGATTCTGCGTCGCCCAGCTGAGCACCACATCGCCGCTGCCGGCGGTGATGGAAAGCCCGGTGAGCGGAATGCCGCCCAGGTCAAGGTTCGCCGCACCCACGCCGAGATCGGCAGTCAGCTCGACCGGCAGCGCATTCCCCAGGGTGATGTCCCAGGCATTGGAATATTGCTCGCCGTCCGCAAGCGGCAATTGCGTGCCGAGGCCCTGATTGACCGTCAGTCGCAGCGCAGCGCCGACTTTCTCCTCGCGGATCACCGGTTCCCATTCAGCGACGTTGTAGCGAAAATGCCCATCAAAGAAGGGGACGGCCGCGCTTGAACGCAGGGTAAGATCACCCACGTAGAGGCCCAGGCGCACGGACGCCTCTGAGACGCCCTCAGCCGTGATCGTTTTTTGCTGATCCACCGGCTCGATGAGCGTCAACGGCGCCGGTGTAGGAATTCGGGGAAGCGGAATCGTACACGCCAGCGTCAACAACAGCGCCAGCGCCAGCATCAGCCAGGATTTCCAACGCATGTGCTCCCTCCCGCGCCACAGAGTTCATTCGGTGACGACCAGAGGCGTCGTCACATAGCCCCCGGCGCCATCAGGCGCGAGTTGCTGCAAGCGCAAGTCCGCCTCGTCCAACAGTGATTGGCAATGTCTGGCGAGCTCGCGGCCACGCTCATAGAGCGCGACCGTCTCCTCAAGCGTCAACGCGCCGCTTTCGAGCCGCTGGACCACCGCCTCCAATTCCGCCAATGCCCGCTCAAAGGGCAGCTCCGCAAGTGTCTCCTCCGCCATCGTCGCCTCCTGCGCCGGATTCAGGCTTCAAGCAGCCGGGCCACTGCGAATGATTATAACCAGCTTTCGCGGATTGTCTAAACCCCGCCGGGCCGACCGCATCTCACGGCGGGACGCTCACCTCAGGGCTGGGGATGGAATCCCCAGCCTGACACGAGCCAACCGCGCTGAAGCGCGGTGTTGGAGGACGTAGCAGCCCCGGGGGCCAGGAATTTCTCATCTGATTCGTGAAATTCGGGTCCATTCGGGGCCATTTTCGAAGAAGACACCATGTGCTGGCGCACATCATGCAAGAATGAAAATGTGCAGTAACTGTTCCGCCTGGCGTCAAGTAGCTAGCCGGCGATGGATGAACTTTTGTGAGCTGTAGCTTTTGCCCCACCCCCTGCCCCCTCCCCGACGGCGCCTGCGCCGTCGGGGAGGGGGAGAAAAAAATTAGGGTTTTGCAGGCGGGCTACGCCCGCCTGCAAAACCCCACAAAATTCGACACGAGCCCACCGCGCTGAAGCGCGGTGTTGGAGGACGTAGCAGCCCCGGGGGCCAGGAATTTCTAACCTGATTCGTGAAATTCGGGTCCATTCGGGGCCATTTTCCAAGGAGCCGACCGTTGACGGCGCCGCGCTTGCGGGTATACTTCATCGCGGAGGTACATGTGGAGGAAAAACGCGGCGGAGTCGGCTGGCTGGGTTTCATCGTCATTCTGCTCCTGATCCTGCTGGGCGCCTGGCTCTACGCGGGATGGCAATCCAGCCAACGGGTATTTCCCCAGGGCGTGACCATCGCCGGGCTCTCGACGGCCGGCATGACCCGCGATCAGGCGCTCGCTATGCTGCAGGAGGTCTACGCTCAGCCGATCACCGTGTATTATGAAGATCGCCCCATCCTGCTGGTGCCAGAGATGGTCGAGCTGCTGCTGGATGTGCCGGCCACCACGGCCAATCTGGAGCAGGTGCTGCTCGCCCAAGAGGGGCTACAGGGATTCATCGAATACGCCATCCAAACGCTGGGACGGCGCGAGACGCCCTCGCAGGACATCCGCCCCGTCCTGACCTATTCCCGCGAGCGCATTGATGCATTCCTGCGCCGCACGGCCCAACAATTCGACCATCCGCCGCTCGATCCCGTGCCGCTTCCCGAAGCCGATACCTTCCGCCCGGCGCAACATGGGACGGCGCTGGATGTTGAGGCCTCGCTGGCCCCCCTCATTGCCGCGTTGCTTTCACCCACGAACAGGGAAGTCCACCTCGTCGTCCACACCGAGCCTGCCCGCCCCGCCTCCATGGAGGTGCTGCGCGACGCCCTCGACGCCAAGCTGGAATCGTTCACCGGCATCGCCAGCATCTTCGTCAAGAACCTGGACACCGGGCAGGAGCTGTGTTACAACTGCAACATTGCTTTCTCAGGGGTCAGCTTGCTCAAAATCCCCATCATCCTCCAACGCTATCGGCAATTGGACGCCGCCCCCGACGCGGAGACGCAGGCCCTGATCAACGCGGCGCTGACGGAAAGCGACAACGCCGCTGCGAATCTCATCCTCCAACAAATCGGCGCCGGCAACCCTTACACCGGCGCGTTGCAAGTGACCGACTTTGTCCGCCAGTTGGGACTGGAAAGCACTTTCCTCGCCGCCCCCTACGACCTCAAGGAGGGGGTTCCCCTCCCCAATTTCAGCACCCCCGCCAACTCTCAAACCGCCTTCAATACTGAGCCCGATCCCTATATCCAGACGACGGCGTTGGAAATGGGGCTGCTCATGGAAGGCCTGGGGCAGTGCGCCGAGGGTGTGGGCATGTTGCGGCTGATATTTCCACGCGAAATCACGCCGGCGGAGTGCGAGGACATTCTGAGCCTCATGGAGCACAATCAGGTGACCGAGCTGCTCGAGGCGGGGATGCCGCCGGGCGTCCCGGTGGCGCACAAAAACGGCTGGACCGGGCAGACGCACGCCGATGTCGCCCTCGCCGCCACCCCTAACGGCCGGGTGGTGATCGCCGCCTTTTTGTATCAGCCAGAGTGGCTGGTGTGGGAGGAAAGCGCGCCGCTGTTTGCCGATTTGGGCCGGCTCACGTATCGCTTCTTCAACGGCGAGACCGAATAGGAACTGACGCGGCGCTCTGAAATCTAACCGCGCGGCGAGATTGGCCCTGGCCGCCCTCAGGATGCCGGCGGCAAGAGGAAACCCTGCTGTTGGATGATGGCGCTGGCCCGTTCCCCCTCCAGCCAGCGCACAAATTCCCCCGCCGCGGCCTGCGGCTCGCCGGACGCCGCCAGCACGCAGTCGCGCGTAAGCGGATACAGTCCCGCAGCCAGCATCTCCGGAACAGGGGGGACACCCTCGAGCGCCAGAGCGCGCACCCGTTCACTCAAACGTGACGTCGAGACATAGCCTACCGCCAACGACTCCGTGCTCACCACGTCCAGCAGCACCTCGGAGGTAGGCGCGAGCAACGCGGTCAGTGCCATCGGGAAATCGCCCATCACCTGCCGCTGAAAGAGCAACGTGTCCCCCGAAGCGTCCTCACGGGTGACCACCTGAGGCGCGCCGGGGAGCCCACCCCAGGGCGCCCAATCCTCCGCACGGCCTTGAAAGAGCAGGCGCGCCTGCTCCAGGGTCAGGCCGGGGATGCCGTTTTGCGGATTGACCACGACCGCGACGCCATCCCGCGCCAGGGGCTTGAGCCAGATCTCCGGCGGCAGGTCCTCCGGCGTCCAGGTCACTCCCACCAAATCCACCTCGCCATCGTGCAGCGCTTCCCACGCCAGCGCATCAGCGCGCTTGATCACGGAGATTTCCACGGTGGGGTTCTCCCGCTGATAGGCCGCCGCGAGCGCGCGCAGCAACGGCTCAAGGTTTTCGGGCGCCGCGATGCGCACCTGCTGGACCGGAGCGCCGGTCGGCACTGCTGCAGGCGTCGGCACCACCGTCGGCGCGGCGCAGCCCACGAGCAACGCCCCTATCAACAGCCAGACCCAGCGAGACATCATGCCAGGATCCCCGTCAACACCAGCAATCCCAAGAGCGCACAGTAAGCCGCAAAAGGCCACAGCGCGTGGCGACGGACCAGCGCCAGAAGCCCCGTGATCGCCGCGTAACCGGTGAGTGCAGCGGTCAGCATCCCCACGAGGGCAGGCCCCCCCACCCCCGCCATCCCGTTCAGGAGCAGTTTGAGCAGCTGATAGACGCCGCCGCCCAGCACGATGGGGACCGCCAGCAAGAAGCTGAAGCGCGCGGCGTCCTCGCGGCGATAACCCAGCAGGAGCCCCGTGGCCATCGTCGCGCCGGAGCGGCTCAGGCCGGGCACGATCGCCAGGGCCTGCGCCAGGCCAATCACCAACGCATCGCGCCAGGTGAGCGCCTCCAACACGCGGGCGCGGCGCGAGAGCAGTTCCGCGAATGCCAGCAGCGCCGCCGTCACCAACAGAAAAGCCGCCGCAGCGCGTGGCATCCCGAAAATCTCGCCGACCTGATCCTCAAAAAGGAACCCCAACAGGGCGCCGGGGAGGGTCGCCAGCACGAGGAGCCAGGCCAGGCGCGCCTCGGGCGTCTCGATTTTGCGGCGGCGCAGGCTCTCCCACGCGGCCACAATCAACTGCCACAGATCGTGGCGGAAGTAAAACACTACCGCCACCAGCGTCCCCAAATGCAGCAGCATGTCGAAAGCCAGACCGGGGTCGGGCCAGCCGAGGAGATGGGGGAAGATCACCAGGTGCGCGGAGCTGCTCACGGGCAGAAATTCCGTGGCGCCTTGCAGAATGCCTAGCAGTAAGGCCTGGATGAAGGTCATGTTTTGGCTCCTTCAAAAATGGCCCCGAATGAACACGAATTTCGCGAATAAGATTAGAAATTCCTTGCCCCGGGGCTGCTACGTCCCTAACAACACGCTTCAGCGCGGTTGGCTCGTGTCGAATCAGTGAGCCGCCGCAGCCTCTGCTCACGGGCTATGGTTCACATGGCGACTGTTCAGCCACTGACTAAGAAACGCAATATTTCCTGGCGACCCTTGAAGATTGAGTATCAACTTTTGCCCCTATCCCCTGGCCCCTTCCCCCGCGCAGCGCGGGGGAAGCATACTATAGAAAATAAGTCAAGTATCCTATGGAGGTTAACAGACACAAACGAACCCTACTGGCCTAAACCCGGCAAAATTTTAGGCCAGGAAAGCCCAACCTATACGGCCTTCCGCTT
>Ga0209606_1000779_pt1 | contig 44578 bp, 35 predicted proteins | sample AD_UKC057_MetaG_FD_184412 | JGI IMG/M metagenome (GOLD analysis project Ga0209606, IMG submission 184412) | Active sludge microbial communities of municipal wastewater-treating anaerobic digesters from USA - AD_UKC057_MetaG (SPAdes) (version 2) | ecosystem: Engineered > Bioreactor > Anaerobic >... | reverse complement strand
ATTGTACGAGTATCTGGCGGAGCATGAGACCGGATTGTGGATGGATAGCACTGGTGCGGGCCCGGAAGCCAGCCTGGTGGGCAATACGCTCGACCGGGGTTTCGGGCACACGCGTTACGGCGACCATTTCGAGACCTGCTGCGGGATGGAAGTGGTGCTTGCCGACGGCCGTGTACTCGAGACCGGATTCGGCCATTTTGCGAATGCCAAAGCCGGCCGCGTGTACCGTTACGGGGTGGGTCCGTTTCTCGACGGGATCTTCTGCCAATCGAATTTCGGCATCGTGACGAAGATTGGCCTTTGGCTCATGCCGCAGCCGGAAGCCTTCTGTTTCTTCTTCTGCACAGTGAAAGAGGACGGGGATCTCGAGCGTCTGATAGATGCATTGCGCCCGTTCCGCCTGCGCAAGATGCTCGATTCGGCCATTCACATCGGAAACGATCTGCGCGTGCTCAGCAGCAGGATTCACTACCCCTGGGAGTCCGCGGGCGAATTGGGGGCGCTTCCGGAGCGTTTCAGGCAGCAATTGCGGCACATGCACGGCATCGGCCCGTGGAGCGTGGGCGGGGCGCTGACGGGCACGCGCGGGCACGTGCGCGGTATGCGGCGGCATCTCCGGCGCGCGCTTGGGCCCATTGGAAAGCTGGTCTTCGTAAGTGACGCGAAGCTGGCACTCGGCGAACGCATCGCGCGCGCCGCGGAACGCTTCGGGATGCGCAAACTCTCCGAACAGCTTGCATCGTTGCGGCCTGTATACGCCCAGATGAAAGGCGCACCGGCCGGCGAATCGGTCCACGGCACCCAGTGGCGTCTGCGGCACCCTCCCGAGCATGAATCCGACCCGAAGGATCCCCTCGAGACAGGTTGCGGGCTGATGTGGTTTTCGCCAGTGCTGCCCGTGACCGGGCGCGACGCCCGCCGCGTGCTGGACTTGGTCGGGCCGGTCCTTGCGCAATACGATTTCGACCTGCTGGCGACGTTCACGCTGCTCAACGAGCGCTCGATGATCGGCATCCTCAATGTGGCCTTCGACAAATCGGCGCCCGAAGAGACGGCCCGCGCCATGGAATGCTATGATGCCGCCATGAAAATCCTTATTCAGGACGGCTACGTCCCGTACCGGACGGGGCTTCGCGGAATGGAAAAGATTCGGAATGGGGGAGACGTGTTCTGGCAAGTGGCCCGCGAGATCAAGCAGGCCCTGGACCCCGGCGACATCATCGCCCGGGGGCGCTATGTACCGCCGCTGGACGAATCCGGCCGGCCCGGGCTGAAATAGGACTTGTCCTCCAAGCGTTTCCTTTAGGTCCGCGATGCTCGTGTTTTCGTCGACTTGAAGGAGGTTCCATATGGGAAACATGCTTGTATTGGGAGCCGTAGCTATTCTTGTGTGCACCGGGCTGTCGTTACAGGTTCTGGCTGGCGAGGTCGAGACTGCCGGGGATAGCGCGAAGGAAGAGGCGCTGCGGGTGGGAGACGTTGCGCCGAACGTCAAGCTTGTGGCAACGAACACGGAAGGCGAGAAGAACCAGGTGGAACTGAAATCGTTCCAGGGCAAGAAGAATGTGCTGCTTGCCTTCTATCCCAGGACGTTCACGGCGGGCTGCACGAAACAGATGTGCGGGTACCGCGACGATTTTTCGCGTTTCAAGGATGCCGACACCGAGGTGTTCGCGATCAGCGTCGAGCCCCAGGATTCCAGCGACCGCTTCAAGAAAGAGTACCAGCTGCCGTTCAACGTAGTGGGCGACGGCGAGCGCAGGATCGTGAAGGCCTTCAAGGTGCCGGTGCGCGACCAGGACGGCAACGGCTATGCCAAACGGTCGGTATTCCTGATTGACAAGAAAGGGATTATCCGCCACATTGACATGGACTACGATATCGAGAAAGACAAACAGGATGTGTACGAGCGGATCGCCGCGCTGAACAAGTCCGAAGAATCCTGAGCATCGCCCGGCCCGCGCGGAACGTCTAGAGACGTCAGGTGAAGGAGAACAGTCAATGCCGAACCTGTCGCGCGTCCCCATTTTCTGTTCCCACGAACACTGGGGCAGTATTGACTCGATAGGCGCCGTGGAGGGCGGGTTTCGCGCGGACATGGAAAGGGGGGCAGTGCCTGACCGGGATACGGGCCTCATGGATATCCTGCTCGACCCGTATTTTCGCGGAATGCTGGCCTCGGGAGGCGAGGACCTCGATGGGTGGGCCCGGCAGGCGAAGGCGGCAAGTTTCCATGATTGGGCGCACGAGCGCCCTTCGGAAGCGTACGAGGCTCTCCGGCCGGCGCTCGAGCGCGAGCAGCTGACGGGGACGTTTCAGTGCATCCGGCGCGGGCTCGCCGATCTTTATGATGTGGATATCATGCAAGTTTCTACAAGCAGCTGGCTGGCCCTGGACGAGGCGATCTGCCGCAACTATTCTAGGGTGTTTCAGTGGTACCTGGAAGTCATGAAACGGGCGGCGTTCTCGGAGCTGATACGCCCGGTCCACCCGGAGTTCTACCTACATGATGCGACGAATGAAGCCGCTCGCCTCGAAGCATCCTTCACGCACAGCGTGATGCGTATCGATCCGCTCCTGACGTTCTGGAAAGAGGAGTGCCCCCGGCGGGATACGCTCGAACAGACCTTGGGCGTCGTACCGCGCGACGCCGCCAGCTGGCGCCGGTTCATTGGCACGCTGCTCGATCTTGCCGCGGCAAAGGGGGCCGTTGGGATAAAGCAGTTGCAGGCGTATAAGCGCTCCCTCGAATTCTTGCCAGTTGAAGACAAGGATGTCGCGTGGACTGGCGCGCTGGACGGCGGACAGGTGCGGGTGTTTGAGGACTGGGTGGTTCACGAATGCTGCCGGCAGGCCGATGATCGCGGGTGGGCGCATCAGATTCACACGGGCACGCACAACCTGACCCAATCTTCGCCCATGCCGCTTGCGGCGCTTGCGAAGCGCTATGGAAAGCAGAAGATCGTGCTTCTGCACTGCTGGCCCTATACCCGGGAGGCGGGCTGGCTGGCCAAGTACCATCCCAACGTGTATCTTGACACCTGCTGGATGCCTATCCTGAACCCGGTGTTCCTGCGCGATGCGTTGGAATCGTGGCTGAGCTATGTGCCATCGAACAAGGTCATGGCTGGTAACGACGCGACATCGGTCGAGATGGCGGTTGGCGCGTCCTTGTTCACGCGGGAAATTGTTACGGAAGCGCTCGCGGGGCAATCGCACCGCCTTGGTTTGAAGCCCGACGCTCTCCACCGCGTCGCACAGGCCTTCCTGAACGACAATGCGGTTGCCGTTTACGGAATTGGCGAGCACACTGACCAGACAATCTGAGGCGGAGAATGTCTACAGCGAGTTGACGAGCGGGTCGTCCGACTTCTCACGGAAAAGGCTTGGTTCGGGTAGCCTGTCTTCGTAAATCTCGACCCCTAGCTTCTGGCGCAAAGCCTTCATGAATTTGACGTAATAGAGCGCGGGGGCCAAGTCTTGTTCGGCCTCCTCGAGGGTCTTCTGGGAAGGCGGCGTGATTTCGAGGATCTCGGCGACGAGGTAGCCCGTGAGAGCTGTGCGTTGCGGCTCTTTTTCGGCGCCGGGGATCACCATTTCCCAATTCTCGATAATCATGGGACCCAATATGCGGCCCTTCTGCGTTCCTGATGCCTGTTCCCAGAATGACTGGAACTTCTGCTGGCCGCTGTTGACGAAGGTAGTCTGGAGCGGGATGGCCTTACGCGCTTCGAGAAACGACTTGAGAACCTCGTCCCATGCGTCTCCCATGACGAGGCGCTTGCGCGCCTCCGCTGAGTTGGGGCCGGCGTCTGCTGTTTGAACGGGGAAGATCAGCCCTCGGAAGGTTGCTTTTTCGGGGTTGAAGAGCTCGCTCTTGCGCATATCGTATTCTTTCTGCAGCTCTTCCGGGGAGATCTCGATTTCCTTGGCCTCCACGGCCTGCTGGACCGCCCGTATCACCGCCTCTTGGCGGAGCAGAACCTGTTTCAACTCCTCGATGCCCTGCAGGCGTTTCTGTTTGATCGCGTCGATGTCGGCCTGGGTCATGCCGAACTGCTCGGGATCGTCTGGGAGAACGCTCATCTCGGGGTGTTGCGCGTCGAAGAGGCGGGCAACCTGCTCGCCGGGAGGTTCCTCGAGCGCGCCTTCCGTGAGCGCGCTGGCGAGCACCTGCTTCTGCAATTCCTCGTCGATGTATTTCTCAAGAACCTTGAGCAGATCGCCCCGGTTATTGATATGGGGGCGTTCCTCGGGCGTCATCACCCGCAGATGGCGGAAGAGATCGCCCCGGGTAATGTAACGCTCGCCCACTTTGGCGATGCGGATACGGTCTTTGTCGACGATGCCTCCGCATGAAGCGATGACGCATACGAGGACCACTGCAAGGACGGCGTTGCTTAACTGCATAACGGGGAATGAGTGCCTCATCGAATAAATCTCCTTTATCACGGAGAGAGTGTAGCACGATCAGGCCGCGCGGGGAAATTTCCGCCCATTCTGGTTCACGGCGCGTGGGATCCGTGCTTGCGTAAGGTCCGTTTCTGCCTAAATGATTGCTTGCCCGGTCTGTTGCGCGCGATCCGGTGCGGTGATATGATCGGCCGCAAGGATTCGAACGGGACGTAAAGGGACATTCGAGACGCTCTCAGCTGAGGATTGGCTATGAATATTGGCTACTTACTCTTCATGGGTCTTCTTTGCACCACGTTGACGCTATGGGCCATTGTGGCGATTCGCGACGACGGACAGGGCGTCTCCGAGGACGATGAGTCTGCGCCCGAACAAGCGGTCAAAGACACGGAGACCGCTTCCTCAGAGCCCCAAGGGGAACAAGACGCACTCCCATCCGACGAGAAACAACGCTGATCAAAGACGGCGCCGCCCTTTTTCGCCATGTTGGGTCTACGCGACGCCTGTCTGACGTGCGCGGGTACTGATCCCCGCCATCCCGTGTGCGCGTTTATGGCAATCGTTCCCGCCGTTACATAGCCTTCCGGCCATGACCAGGGCTCATTCTTCGGGCGGTGCATCCTCGTCTTTGGCCGCTTCCAGGGAACGCAGAAACGCGTCAATGTCGATGCCGGTGTCCGGAAGACCCTGCTCGGGATGGAATCGCAGGGGGGCGCGGATATAAGCGCGCTGGCACGCGGGGCACAAGTCCAGCTCAAATCCCTTGTAGATGGTCTCTTCGAGCTCTTTGGGGTCCTTGTCTGCGAATTGCCTGACCAGGTCCTCCAACTCCTTCTTGTGGTCGCGGAACAGGTCAAGGAGTGAGAATTCGAGGTCGCCTTTGGCAATGCGAACGTCGATCTTCACTTTGTAGCGGGTGTCGGTTCGCTTCATTTCCTTGCCGCAGCCGTCGCACACATACCGTTGCATCAATGCATCTCCCATCTGTGCTCGGAATCCAATTGAATTATAGCAGGTACCGGCGTGTAGCGCTTGCAGGGGGCATTTGTGAAAGGCTCGCAGGCCGTCAAGGCATTGTGATAGCAGGGAAAGCGATGAGCTTCTTGCCGTTGAACCCGTACCATTCGCGGTTCTTCCATTCCTTTGCGACGGATGGCGTGAGTTGAACCTCGAGGGCGGCGGATTCGCCGGGGACATTGGCGCCGCGAAGGCGCAGGGTCCCCCACGGCTCTTTGACCAGAGTGCCTGACGGATACTGCTGAAATTCGTAGCCCCTGTGAGGAAACAAGAATGTAGTCTCCGGGTCTCCTGGTTTCACAAGCCATCCGGTATCGCTCGTTTTCTTGAACGTTATGGCTTGGCGGTTGTGATCGGCGGGGAGCATGACGAAGGTCAGGGCCGTCGGATCGAGGTCCCGCAGCCCGGTTTCGAGCCGCATGCGCATTTCGAAATAATGTAAGAGCGCCGGGATATCGGCTACTGCCCCCGGAGCGCACACGATGACGGGCTTTCTTGCGCCTTCTTCAGCCGTGACGGCCTTGAATTCCTCGATGAACGCGCGGGTAACGCGGTCAGTCTCTCGCCACGCGTCTTTCCGCGTCTCGAGTTGCAGCGTATAGGCTGCCAGCACCAGCAACGTCAGGACCGCCGCGGTCCATTCCCGTGGTCTGAGGGTCATTGGTGCAAACGCCGCCAGCGCCAGGCAAAACCCCGCCGAAGGCAGGTAAAGTGTCCATGGGCTCATGGTCCGGACCAATAGGATGGCGGTGGCCAGGGTCCACGCGGTCCCGAGTGCCACGGGCAACGAGAACAAGCGGCGCCGCACGGGCCAAAGCAGTCCGGCCAGCGCCGCAAATCCTGCCAGGATGGCCATGGGCAGTTCGCGCAACAACTGGCGAAGCGAGAGGTGAAATGGAAACGCCAGGTAGCGGGCCGTGAGCCGGATGACCGCCAGAACATACCTTGGGGTCACGTCGAGAGCGAAGAGGGTGTTTCCCACAGGCATTCGTGTCAGGCGCAGGGCCATGAATCCTGCCGCGACGATGGCCATGGGCAACGCGCAAAGGAAGGCCGTTCGGAATCGTGCGGCCGGGGGCCGTGGACCCGCCTTCAGCAGGGCCAGCGCGAAACATATGCATGGAAGGGTGTATGCCATTTCCTTGGCGGTTAACGCCAATACGCCAGCCAACGTGCTCAGGAACAGGAACCAGCCTTTCCGCTCTTTCATAAACACGCCGAACAGAATTACGCATGTGAGGTAGAAGAACGCGCAGAGCAGTTCCATCCGGCAGGATATCCACCAGAGCGCGGTCTCGTGGACGGGGTGAATCGCGAACAACACCGCGGTCCAGAAGGCAAGCATCTTGGGCCGGTCAGGCAAGACCACCCGTACCAGCGCGAAAACGAGCAGGGTGTCGAGGAAATGCAGTATCAAACTGGTAAGGCGGTGGCCCGCGGGCGTCCATCCCCACAGGGCAGCGTCGACGCCGTGAGACACGAGGGTCAGCGGGCGATAGTACGGGGGGGAGCCGGCCTCGCCGGTGAGCTGGTTCCCGAGCCAGGGTCTCCAGAAACCAGGTCCGATGGCTTCGCGTCCCCAGGTGATAAGGGCCACATCGTCGCTCAGGAAGGTTACTCCGAGCGTGCCGGCTCCCAGGAACACGGTGACGCACACGGTGGCCAGGACGGCCAGCAGGGCAACTCGGTGGCGTCTCGCAAACTCGGATAACGGCATCACCCGCCCAGCTCCACGCACCGTTTTCTGTAGTGAAGGTAGTTGTCGAGGGTGACTTCCTCCGGGACGCCGTGGTCGCAAGTGGGGATGTAGCCTCCTCGGGCGCGCATCGGCGGCAGAATGCGTTCGAGGTGTGCGTCGATGGCTGCTTTCGAATGAGCCAAGACGCGCTTGTCGATGCCCCCGAACATGACAAGGTCCGGGTAGCGCTGCCCCAGTTCGACCACATCGCACCCCGCGGCGACCTCGAAGGGGCTCATGACATTCATGCCCATCTCGCGGTATACGTCGATGACAGCCGGCGCGTGGCCGTCGGTATCGATTTGGATGTAGAGTTTCCTGCCTTGATCGGGCTGTCGAGCCCGTACGTTGGCGATGAGTTGCTGGTAATAGGGCAGGAGGAATTCGCGCATGGTCTCGGGGCCGATGAGCGCGCCATGGTTGTAGCAGATGTCCTCGGCCAGGAACAATTCGTCGATGGTGACGAACTCCTGGTGGCGTGCGATGACGGCGTCGGCAAGCGCAAACCAAGCCCGCATACAGTCGTGGATCAATTCGGGCGCCTCGTAGAACACGCATAGCACGGGCTCGGGTCCCATGAGGCTTCTCAGATACATGTATCCGCCGATGACGTTCTGGACAATCATCATTCCCTGGGCGGCGCAGGCACGGGCCTCGGACATGCGTTCGCGCAGGTCAGCGTACCGTTCGGGCGAGGTGGGGTCCATCCGCCATTGGACGTTTTCTTCCCAGGTTCGCTGGTCTTTCACGGGGTGTTCGAGGTAGTCCGGCATAAACCCGTTACGGCGGCCTTTGAAATACAGCACGTGGCGGCCGGCACGATCTTGTTCGACTTCGTAACCGCCGCGGCTCTCGATGACCTTAACCTCGAATTCGGGCACGAACGCCGCTTCGCACCAGCCCAATTGGTTGAGCGAATGGTTCCCCGGCGGGTCGTAATCGAACACCTGCGCCAGGTCGGCACTTTCCGGCAGACCCTGGGCGCGCCAGGCTTCGAGCGAGTAGTAGCCGAATTCGCGTTTGAATAGCGGGGCTCCGCGGGTAATGGCGTATGTGTCGCGTAACTTTCGCGCAGGCGCGCACATACATTCGTAAGGCAGCATCGTGAGCACGCCGTTTTCGGTCGTTGTCAGGGGTCTCTGAGGCATGGGTCATTCCCTGGTTCAGAGAATTGCACGGTCCCGTTGGCAGGCATCATACCACGTCGATTTGCGCAATCCGCATACCAAGCGGCACAATCATTCCCCAACGTCGAAAAACGGACCGGGGGGTCTTACTTCCGTACGGTCTGAAGGGAATATCGCAAGATGATTGCTATTGCGCCGGATTCGTTCAAGGAATGCCTGACAGCCGCGGAAGCAGCTCGTGCTCTTGCCGAAGGCGTCCGTCGCGCGCTTCCGGACAGTGAGATTGTGTGTGTCCCCATGGCGGATGGGGGTGAGGGCACCGTGGACGCCTTGGTCGCGGCCACGAACGGGGGTATTGTCGAGTTGACGGCGACCGGGCCGATGGGTGAGCCGGTCTCGACGCGGTACGGACTGCTGGGCGACGGGACAACCGCCGTTATCGAGATGGCAGCGGTATCCGGGCTTCCGCTTGTGCGTCCTGAAGACCGGGATCCGCGTATCGCAACCACTTATGGGACGGGTGAAGTAATGCGCGACGCCCTGAGGCGGGGGGTCTCGCGCATCATCATCGGGATCGGCGGCAGCGCGACCAACGATGGCGGCGCGGGCATGGCCCAGGCCTTGGGCGTGTCACTGCGCGACGCCCGGGGCCGTGAACTGCCCCGTGGAGGGGCGGCCTTGGCCCGGTTGGCCACGATTGACCTCTCGAACCGGCATCCCGGCCTTCGGGAATGCGCGATCGAAGTCGCCTGCGATGTGGATAATCCCCTCTGCGGACCCTGCGGAGCGAGCCGCACATATGGTCCTCAGAAGGGCGCTACGCCGGAGATGGTCGATGAACTGGACGCCGCACTGCGGCATTTTGGAGAGGTTGTCGAGGCGGAAACAGGGGTATCAGTGCTTGAGGCCCCCGGCGCGGGGGCGGCGGGAGGCCTCGGTGCCGGGTTGCTGGCCTTTGCGGGCGGAGTGCTGCGTCCCGGCGTGGAACTCGTGGCCGAAGCGTGCAGTCTAATGGCGCGGATTGCCGGGGCGGAGCTGGTTATCACCGGCGAGGGCCGCATCGACAGCCAGACGCCGTTTGGCAAGACCCCGGCGGGCGTCGCGAAGGTGGCGAGGGAGCGCGGCATCCCCGTGGTGGCGATTGCCGGCAGTCTCGGACCCGGCTACGAAACCGTCTACGAGTGTGGGATCGATGCCGTGTTTTCGATCGCGTCCGGACCGATGTCTCTCGCGGCTGCAATGGAGCGCGCCCCGGAACTGCTCGCCGCAACAGCAGAGGCCGTCGCGCGTGTCTGGCACGCGGGACGCCGGGAAGCGGGCCCAATGTAACGCCGCTGGAGGCCTCCGGAAGACCTCGGAGCGGCGATATGGAATGCGTAGGGCGTTGTGTGTGGTGCTACTTTTTCTCGCGGTGGACCGTGTACTTGCGCAGGCGCGGGTTGTATTTCTTTAACTCCAGGCGGCCTGTGGTGTTACGCACGTTCTTGAATGTGTGATACCTTGAGGTGCCCGGCGCCTCGGTGCACTCCAGGATGACCTGCATGCGGTTTTCTTTCTTCGCCACAGTCGAATCCTCCGTTCATAAGGCTATACGCAGTGGGTGCGTTGTTTCCTAATCGGTATGCGCGGGCCTCTCGCACAATCCGCCGCCGCACACAGTGCCATATCATGCGAAATCTCGTCGCGGCTTGTCAAATTCACTCATATGCGCGCCTCCGGGAGGCGCATGCTTTACAGGATCAACGTTTCGTTGTCCGGGTCGAACCGCACGGTCTTGCCGTTGCGCAGAGCCAGGTAACCCATGATGAGGGCGGTCTGGGTATAGTACGCGCGTTCGGCCGGGCTCTGCGTTTCGGTGTTGCCGGCACGCACGCATTCCACGAATTTGCGGAAGTACTCGCCCATATTCTCCTCGCCCTGGACGGGAAACTTCTGGGGTTCTTTCTTTGACGTGCCCGACGCGTCGAACACGATTTCATTGCCCTGGAGGGTGAGTGAGCCCTCCCATCCTCGCAACACCGGGACCTTGGCGCCTGACCCGCGCCCGCCGGTGCCCTGGTAGCCATTGCCCTGCGTGCCGAGGATTGCGCATGTTATGCCGCCGGGATAATCGACCAGCATGTTGAACGTGTCCGGCACCTCGCGCTCGACCTTTTCGTTTGGGTCTTCCTTTTGCGTTTCATTCAATGGATACCGGTAGATGCCGCCCGTTCCCACGGCAAACGCGGGGGCTTTCAGGTCAAACATCGTTGTGACGGGCGTGAACGAGTGGGGGAAGAGGTCCGTGCTTGGCCCTCCTGCGTAGTCTTCGTACATGCGCCAGCGGAAGAACCGGCTGACATCGAAATCCCGCTTCGGGCGGTCCCCCAAGAAGGCATCCCAGTGGAGTTCCTTGCCCGGTTTGGCGTTCGGGTCGTCAACGGACATGCCGCGCTCGCCCCAATCGCCTACGCGGAAAAGACCGCACTCGGCGTGAAGCGGCTGCCCGATGAGGCCTTCGTCGACCAGCGCCTTCATTTGCCACCACGCAGGGTCGGACATGCCCTGCGTACCCAACTGGAAAACCCGCCCGGTCTCGCGGGCGGTCTTGGCGATCTCCTTGGCAACCTCGAACTGGCTCCAATGGGTCAGGGGTTTCTCGCAATAGACCGCTTTGCCCGCGCGCATGGCGTCGATGGCCTGGTGACCGTGATGGTGGTCAGGTGTGGCGATGCTGACAATGTCAACGTTCCGATTGGCGAGGAGTTCGCGGTAATCCATGTAGCTCTTGGCTTTTCCAGCGGCTTGAGCCGCCCGTTCCAGGCGGGGCCGGTACACGTCGCATACTGCCACGACCTCGACGTTGCCTCCGTTCTCGGCCAGCCATTTCCACGTACCCATATGGCCCATGCCGCGCCCGCCGCAACCGATGAGGCCGACGCCAAGTTTCTCGTTGGCGCTCTTGGCTGTTTGCGCGATGGCCGGGCCCGCTTTCAGGGCCGCCATGCCCGCGGCGATAGATGCACTGCGGCCGATAAACGTCCGCCGGGTCAGGGAAGTTCCGCTATTCGCTTGTTTGCTGTCCACTGTGTGCTCCTCCTCTTCCGGTATCAAATCGTTATCCTCGAACGTTCGAAATGACTCAGTTGCTCTTGGCCGGTTGCTGGGCTTCGACCCATTTCTTGCAGGTCCGCTCGACCGTGGCCGCGTCCACACGTTCATCCCACAGGGCCACTCCGTAACGCAGCCGTAGCGGCGCATCCGCTTTCAGTTCCATGGGCTCGCGGTAGAGGTTCAGCGTGGCGGAGAGATAGTCAAACGGCGTGCTCATGGTGAACCACCAGGCGGGATGGCGCGGGTTGTCCGGAGAATCGAACATGGCCACCGAGACCGGCTTCCCGTCGGCCATCGAGGTGTACGCGCACCACCGGGAGCGCGTGACGTGCTCGTCTCCCCTCACCAAATCGCCCTCAGCGTTGTCTGCGTTGAAGAACGCGCCTTCCTTATCCATGGATTCAAGAAACCGCATGCCCAGTCCGAAATAATGCGAGCCGGTCAGCGAGGCGTTCTCTTTCCCTTCCGGCACGGTCAGTTCGGTTTCCCATGTCATTACCGACGCGCCGAACGCTTTCGGATCGAATATCTCGACGGTACGCTTCTCGTGAAGTATCGGGTTATCGGATTCGGGCCCGAGCCAGTCGAGCCGCTCGACGAACCCCACGGTATCATGCCGGGGACTCAGATCCCCTGTGTTGACGAATTCCCGGTGGAGCTGCCGGCCCGGGGCGTTTCCTTCCTGCCAGAAATCCACGCCGTCCACGCCGATGGCAAACATCAGCGCGTGGTGGTGCAGGTGGTCGTGGGGGGCGTCGCGCAGGACGTTTATGCCCTCCGGCGTGCGGAATATCGAAATATAGGGTTTGTATGGAACCAGCGTGTACCGGTATTCCGCGAGGGCCTTGCCGCCAATGCCCAAGACCAGTTGCGAGTTCGCATCGGTCACGGTCGCCCCCCCCTGTGCCGGGACTACTGCGGCGTACATCAACAAAGACGTCGCAATGAAGAGAATGCATCGCTCCGCTGTCATCGCTGTTCTCCCTTGGAGGCCGGAACCCGGCGTCAACGTCCAGTATATCCCATGCGGGATTCTGGGGACACAATACTCAATTGTGACTGCAAATGCTCCATGCGCTTATGGCAGCTGACCTGCGCGAGACCGGGGGGATTCTGGGGACACAATACTCGGGATTCTGGGGACACAATACTCAATTGTGACTGCAAATGCTCCATACGCTTATGGCAACTGACCTGCGCAAGACCGGAATTGAGTATTGTGTCCCCAGAATTCCCAGAATTCCGCCGATTCGGATATACTTGCGGCGAGCGGCACAATGGAGGCGCACACAATGGCAGACTTCCCACGGACTGAAATCGACGGACTTTCAGTGTCCCGGATGGTGATTGGGACGAACTGGTTCCTGGGCTATTCCCATACCAGCCTCGCGAAGGACAGCTTTATCCGCGAGACCATGTCCGCGCGCCGGATCGCGGATATCCTCGAAGTGTTCCTTAAGGAAGGCGTTGACACCATCATTGGCCTGATGACCGAAGCGCACATGCTCGAGGCGGTCAAAGACGCCGAGGATCGCGTTGGCCGCCGCATCGTCCGGATCGGCACCCCTGCCCTGGACATCTCGGATCATCCCCACGCCGATTCGAACACGGCCGGGATTCTCGATCAACAGGCCGAGGCCGGCACGGCGATCTGCATGCCTCACCAATCCACAACCGACGTTCTTGTAGACCGGCTCAGCCGGCAGATCCGGCGCATGGACACCTACTGCTCGATGATTCGCGAGCGGGGCATGATCCCGGGGCTTTCGACGCATATGCCCGAGAGCATCCTGTACGCCGACGATGCGGGGCTGGATGTGCAAACGTATGTGCAGATTTACAACGCCGCCGGGTTCATGATGCAGCTCGAGGTCGACTGGGTTCAGCGCATCATCTCGGGCGCGAAGAAACCGGTTCTGACCATCAAGCCCATGGCTGCCGGGCGTCTCATTCCGCTTGTGGGACTGGCTTTCTCGTGGGCGACCATCCGCGATCAGGACATGGTTGCCGTGGGTACGATGACGGCCGACGAAGCGCGGGAAGCGATTGAAATTTCCCGGTCGCAGCTCGAGCGGCGCATCTCGGCGGTCGAGCTTCAGCACACCCGGAGCAAAGCCACCGTAATGCCCGCCTGACCAGCATGCTCATGGTCTGGTCTGGAACCGCAGCCATACGGGCATAGGCAGACAAGCCACAGAGAGAGCCCTTGCGTCTCTTGTGTGTTCGTGACAGGACGTTGCAGACCGTTCTGGGGCGAACAATTTGGCGCGGCCCGGGGAAATGGTCTAAAGTAGGGCAACCTCCGTTATGGGATGCGGCGAGCTTACGGGTAGCACAGGAGTCTATGAAGATGGCGGAAGGCAGTTTTCTGCGATTTCCGGACGGATTCGTTTGGGGTACGGCAACGGCGTCGTACCAAATTGAAGGTGCTTGGAACGAGGACGGCCGCGGACCGTCGATCTGGGACACGTTCGTACACACGCCCGGAAAGGTTTGCGACGGCACGACGGGCGACGTTGCGGTAGACCACTACCACCGCTATCAGGAAGACGTGAACCTCATGGCGGGGTTGGGCTTGAACGCCTACCGCTTTTCCATCGCCTGGCCGCGGATTATTCCCGAGGGCGTGGGCGCCGTGAACGAGGCGGGCCTGGACTTCTATGACCGCCTTGTGGATGCGCTCCTCGAAAAGAACGTCACCCCATATACCACGCTTTTCCATTGGGACCTGCCGCAGGCGCTGCAGAACGCGGGCGGCTGGGCCAATCGCGACATCTGCCAGCAGTTTGCCGACTATGCGGCCGTTGTTGTCGAGCGTTTGGGCGATCGCGTCTCGCACTGGATCACGCACAACGAGCCGGCGGTACATAGTTTCCTGGGCCATTTCCTGGGGGTCCATGCGCCGGGCCTGACGGACCCCATGGCTACGTTTCAGACCATCCACCATCTTCTCCTGTCTCATGGGCTTGCCATGAAGGCCGTCCGGGCCGCCGCTAGAAAGCTGCCTGAAGTGGGGATTACGCATAACCTGGCGCCCGTGCATCCCGCCACGGATACGGACGCGGACCGCGAAGCCGCGCGGCGGTTTGACGGGGTGTTCAACCGCATGTTCCTGGATCCTGTCTACAGAGGGAGTTATCCGGAGGATATCGGACGGCTGCTCGAGATCATCATGCCCAAAACTGAGGCGGGGGACATGGACATCATCTCGGCGCCGCTCGATTTTCTGGGCGTCAATTACTATACGCGCCATGTGATGAAACACGAGCCCGATGTTTTCCCTCTGCAGGCTGAGGAGGTATATCCCGAGGGCAGGGAATACTCGGGCATGTGGGAGATCTACGAGCCGGGGATGTACGAACTGCTCACGCGGCTGAAAGCGGATTACAGCCCCGGGAAGATCCTCATCACCGAGAACGGCATTCCGGTGCCTGATGGAAAGGACTTTGATGGCAACGTGCGGGACTACCGCCGGATTCGTTACGTGCGGGATAATCTCGTGCAGGTCTATCGGGCCATCGAGGATGACGTGCCGGTTCAGGGTTATTTCCACTGGACGATGACCGATAATTTCGAGTGGGCGTTTGGGCATACCATGCGTTTTGGACTGGTCTATGTCGATTTTGCCAGCCAGAAACGGACGGTGAAAGAAAGCGGCCGCTGGTTCGCGCAGGTGGTCAGGGATAACGGAGTGGCACCGAATGCTTCCGGGCCGCCCTTTTTACCGCGGTAATCCGCCCGGATGTGAGGAGATGCGCACATGAAGGCATTGACAGCGAATCAAATGCGGGAAGCCGACCGCCGTTGCATAGAGGAGGTGGGGATCCCGAGTGTGGTATTGATGAATACGGCAGGCACGCGGGTGTTCGAACACGTGAACCGCGGCCCCGTCGGGATTGTCTGTGGAAAGGGTAACAATGGCGGCGATGGTTTCGTGGTTGCACGTCTCGCCCTTCTGGCTGGGTACGAGCCGCGGGTCGTTGTCATTGCCGATCCCGGCGAGTTGACGGGAGACCCGGCGATCTTTCTTCAGGCCTACCGGAATCTGGGGGGAAAGGTCATTGCGGCGCAAGACGAAGCCGCCGCGAGGAAACACGTCATGTCCCTGGGCGATTGCGCTGTGCTGATCGACGCTTTACTGGGGACGGGAGTCAAAGGCGAGGTTACCGGCCCGATCCGGGCGGCCATCGATGCCTGGCCGGAGGTCTACACCGTGGCGGTGGACCTGCCGTCCGGCCTCGATGCCGACACAGGCGCCGTCTGCGGGAATTGTGTGCGTGCTGACATCACGGTCACGTTTCAGTACGCCAAGCAGGGCTTGGTGATGCCCGAGGCCAAACGCTACGTAGGGCGTCTCGTCGTGGCGGATATCGGGATTCCCAAGGTATGCGGGGACGACGAAGCTTGGATACGCCTCGAACGCGCCCGAGCCGGCTCGTAATACCGTTATGCGGACGTTTATCGCCATCGAGTTGCCGGAGGCCACCCGGCGGGAATTACAGGGAATGGTCGAGCATCTGCGCCGCTCAGGTATTCGTGCTTCGTGGGTGCGGCCGGACCGCATGCATCTGACCTTGCGTTTTCTGGGCGAGATCGACGACGATCAGGCCGGAATAGCCGGCGAGTTTCTTGCAAAGGGATGCTCGGGCATAAGCGCTTTCGAGTGCGCGGTGCAGGGTGCCGGGGCATTCCCTGACGTACGGCATCCCAGCGTAATCTGGGCGGGGGTTGGTCCGCTCGAGGGCGGGCTATCGGAAGTCCAGACTGTGGCCGAAAAGGCTGCTGCAAGCATTGACTTGAAACCCGAGAACCGGCCCTTTCGCCCGCATCTGACGTTGGGCCGGATTCGGAGGCCTGAGGAGGCGGGCCAACTCGGGCCTGCTCTGGCGCCGTTGGCGGACTTTCACGGGCGCCCGTTCCGCGTGGCTGGTGTAACGCTTTTTTCGAGCACCCTGACGCCCCAGGGGCCGCTCTATGAGCGCATTCGGGAGTGTAGATTCTAATGGTGGCACATGCGGTTTTCAGCATACTGACCTTGTACATGATCCTGATTCTGCTCCGGTGGTTCGGGCCCTGGCTTGAAGTCAATACCGATGCGGGGCGGCTGGCCTGGGTTGGGCGCATCACGGAGCCCTTGATTCAGCGCATGCGGCGGTTGCTGCCTCACATGGGGCCGGTCGATTTTGGTCCTCTTGCCACGTTGTTTTTGATTTGGGTGGTGCGTACTGTCGTAGTGGCTTTGTTGACAATGGACCACGGGCCGGCGCGCGGCATGCCCCTCTTGTAGCAGGCAGGGCTTTATGATTCCATCCGATCCATACGCGGGCGAGCGCGAGGCGATGGTGCGGCATCAGATCGCGAACCGCGGCATCACTGGCCAGCGTTTGCTTGCCGCGATGCGCGCCGTGCCTCGCCATTACTTCGTGCCCCTCGCGAAACAACAGCGCGCTTACGAAGACCGTCCGCTGGAAATCGGCTCCGGCCAGACCATCTCCCAGCCGTACATGGTGGCTAAGATGACGGAACTGCTCGAAGTGACGCCTCAGAGCAAGGTCCTCGAAGTGGGCACCGGTTCCGGCTACCAGGCTGCGATCCTGGCCGAGCTTGCGGGGGAGGTCATCTCGGTCGAGCGTTTTGAGAATCTGGCGGATAGCGCGAGGGAGAGGCTGCGCGCGCTCGAGTATCACAACGTGACGGTCGTGGTGGGGGACGGCACCCTGGGTTGGCCGGAGCATGCCCCGTACGACGCAATCGTTGTCACCGCGGCCGCGCCCGCGATCCCGCCATCCCTGCGGTCTCAGCTAGCGCTCGGGGGGCGCCTGGTATGCCCTGTGGGAAGCCGCGATTTGCAGCAGCTCAAAGTGGTCGTGCGTGAAGGTGATGATCGGTATTTCGAACGCGACAGCATTCGCTGTATGTTTGTTCCGCTTGTGGGCCGGGATGGCTGGTCCGCCTGAGTCCGGCAGCAGGTTCCCCCGAAATACGCAGGAGACACCATGGGCATCGTGCATGTGGAGGATATCTGGTTCGAGCGCAACGGAACCGCCATCTTACGCGGGGTTTCGTGGCGGATCGAACGGGGCAGCCATTGGGCCTTGCTCGGGTCTAATGGCGCGGGCAAGACAACCCTTCTCAAAATCGTGACGGGATACGAATGGCCCACCCGGGGCAGCGTGCGCGTGTTGGGCAAGCGTTTCGGCGCCTACAACATCCCTGAACTCCGAAAAACCGTCGGATGGGTCAGCAGCTCCATCGAGTCTCGATTTCCTCAGGGTGACAGGGCGTTGGATGTTGTCGCTTCAGGACTGGATGCGTCCATGGGCGTATACCGTATTCTCTCGGAGCCCGAATATGAAAGGGCGCGGGGGGCTCTCGGGCGCGTTAATGCACAGCACCTGGGAGGGCATGCGTATGCGACGCTGTCGCAAGGCGAACGCCAGCGCGTACTGATTGCCCGAGCACTCGTCTGCAATCCTCAATTGATGGTGCTCGATGAGCCGTGCGCCGGGTTGGACCCCGCGGCACGCCACCGCCTTCTCGATGACTTGTCGCTTCTTGCCGCGGCACACGAAATGCCCACCATCATCTATGTCACCCACCACATAGAGGAGATTGGCGACTGGATTGAAAACGTGCTCATCCTGAAGAGTGGCGGCGTCCTCGCGCAGGGCAGCCGCAACACTCTACTGCGCGCCTCAATACTGTCGAAGGCTTTCGGAGCTCCCTGCTGTGTACAAAAAACGCGCGGGACCTACACGCTGAAAATAGTACCCGCCCCGCGCGGTTAATCTATTGTTGAGACTGTGGGGAGCCCTATTTCTTTTTCTTCGGGGCTTCGTACGGCTTTGTGCCGCTGCTGATTGTGCTCTCGACGATATTGCGCACGTCGCTTTCGCTCAATCCGCACGCAATGCACTCGGAAACTGCGTCGACAAGATGGTGCTTAACCATGGGACGCGTTCTGTCACGGCAGATCTTCGGAGCCTTCTCCGCGATCGTCACGCCGACGCCACGCCGTGTATGAACGAGTTCAAGCAACTCGAGATCCCGGTAGGCCTTGGTCACCGTGTTCGGATTGACGTCGAGCAGCTGGGACATTTCACGCACCGACGGCAGGGTGAACCCCGGCTTGATACGGCCGGATGCTATAGCGAACTGGATCTGGTTCTCGATTTGCACATAGACAGCGATAGGACTGTCTAGATTCACGGAGTACGTCACATCGTTACTGTTGGTCATATTCCACCTCTGAGTTTAAGGCTTTCCGTTTGCCGATGCGGGACGTACATCGGCGCCACTTTCAGCCCGCGGCACTTCTCCCTCACCGCTAACTTCGCTACATCACGACAAAAGTTAGTAACCTTATCACAAAACATACTTTTAGGGATACGTGTTCTCTGGCCTCCCGTTCACACTTAATCCCTCACGTCCGCCAGAAGTTCCAGCCTGCTTGGCTGCATTCACTGCATTTCTACTATCCAGTGAGTCCCCAAATATGCCTGTCACGTTGGGGTCTAAAACCGTTGATGCAGGGGTATCGCTCCGTATCTTCACATTAGGGTATCGTATGGACATACCAAAAGTCAAGTAGCATAGATAAGCTGGTCCTGACTTTGGTTTCGCTGTTTTTTGGAATTAAGAGTTTCTAAGCTGCGTAAGACACGCGGAAAATGGTACTTAAGTTTAGAAAAACGCGAATTCTGCCGGAAAAGGGATACTTCCGGTTGTAGACTGCGGTCATCAGCCAGGCGGCCCAAGGGGGGGCGACGGAAGGTCACGATTCGGCCAAAAGACAGATTCGCCTGCTGGAGTGCAAAGAGTCGCGAGGAGCCGTGGCGGTTCTTCGAGATTTGCCAGGCCACAGCCGCGAACATCTGAGGTTTGATCCTGACGGAATGCCGAGGGAGGCCGCGTCAACGGCGGCCTGGGAATTCGTATTTTGCAGCCGCGCCCAGAGACACTTCAAAGGTCTCGCGCTGCGGATTCCTGGCTAGCGTGGGGAAGGGCCGATTCGGTGGGGACGTAATGATTCTGCTTCGACTGTCTTGACCGTTTGCCGGAATTGTCATTACAATCCCTCCAAGCCGGCCTGAGTGTGCGGGAGGAGGATGAGTGAGATGAGACTGTTGAATTCGCGTTTGACTTTGCGGTGGACGGCAGACTTCTTTAAGCGCTTTGGCGCCATCGCGGCATTGTTTGTCATGGTGGGTGGAATTGCCGGGTGCGGGGGTGAACCGGCTGTCACAAGCAACGCTGGTGTTGTATCGCAAGACGCCGACGCGGAAGGGAGCGGCGCAGGGGCGCCAGTCGAAGCGCCCGAGGCGCCTTCCGAACGTTTGGGCGCTGGCCGCCATAATCTCCAGGTCGCCATGCCCGACGGTGTCAAACTGGCCACGGACGTGTACCTTCCGGCGGGTCAAGAGCCGGCATGCACGGTGCTGACCCGCACTCCCTACAGCCGCGATGAAGGGGCGGCGTTCGGAGCGCTGTTCACCTCGCAGGGCATCGCTTTCGTGATTCAAAGCACCCGGGGGCGCGACGGCAGCGAAGGCGCCGACATGGTCTTTGGCGACGATGGTTGGGGCGAACACCAGGACGGTTTTCACACCGTGGAATGGATCAAGGAGCAGTCCTGGTCCAACGGCGTGGTCGGGACGTTCGGTATGTCGGCGCTGGGAATCTCGACGGAGCTGCTCGCGCCGTTGTGTCCGGATCTCTCATGCCAGGTGATTTGGGTCTCTCCTTCGCGATTCTATGGTCAATTGTCGTATCAAGGCGGCGTGTGGCGAAAGAACCTCTGCGAAAAATGGATATCGGAACAGGGCAGCTCCCATGTGATTGATGAATGGAAAAGCCATCCCACCGATGACTCGTTTTGGAGTCTTTATGACCTCGACAAACGTGCGCCCGATATTAACGCCCCGACGCTGCATGTCGGGGGATGGTGGGACATTTTTGCCCAGGGAACCATCGATAGTTTCACTTCCAGACAAAACAGAGGGGGAGAACGCGCCCGCGGCAATCAAGTGCTTATCATGGGGCCGTGGGGGCACGCGCCCACAAAGAAATTCGGCGACGTCGAACTTCCGGACAATTTCATGGATGCCGACCTCAACGGCACGTCTCTGCGATTCCTGAAACACTGGCTTCTGGGTGGCCAATCGCAGCCGTGGACCGAAGCTGTCGTGCGATACTACACGCTCGGCGATTTCTCGGATCCCAACGCGCCTGGCAAGGAATGGCGCACGGCGCAGAATTGGCCTCCTTTCGAAACCCGGGACGAGGCGCTGTTCCTGCACAAGGACAGGAGCCTTTCGGCTGAATCCCCTGTCGCCGGTGATGACGCGCTCGAATACGACTTTGATCCGAAGAACCCCTGCCCGACTCACGGCGGGCAAAACCTTATCCTTCCGGCGGGGCCATTCGATCAGAGCGAATTGGGGAAGCGGCCCGACGTGCTTCGTTTTGCCACCGCTCCTCTCGAAGCGCCCATGGAAGTGACGGGCCGCGTGAGGCTGCGTCTATTTGTCTCCTCGGATGCGCCGGACACGGATTTCACGGCCAAACTGGTGGACATCTATCCGGACGGCAAGGAGATTCTGCTCCTCGACAACATCCAACGGGTCAAATTCCGCAACGGGTTTGAGCGACCCCAGCCGCTTCCGCCCGGCGAGCTCGGCGAATTGACCGTCGATTTGTGGTCCATCAGCATGATTTTCAACGCTGGGCATCGCATCGGGGTGCATGTGTCAAGCAGCAACTTCCCCCGATTTGAAATCAACCCGAACACAGGGGCCGATTTTCCGCCAGAGGCTCCTGAGGAAATGCGGGTAGCGCACAACGCGGTGCACATGAGCGCAGCGTATCCCAGCGCTCTGATCCTTCCGGTACCTGCAGAACAGTAGTCTCGTCTCGGACATCCGGCAACCGGAAGCAGCGGCGTTGTCCTCTGATGCCATTTGCCGCCCTGATGAGGGAATGGTGCATCGCCACTCACCCCGCAAGAAGCTGTAATCACAGGTTCGCAGAGGACGGTGGCGTCTTTCTAAACCATTGGAATTGAGCGACTTAGGATATTTGCGGCAGAACCTGTTGACGCCTGCGGTTTGGTGTGTCAGAATGTCATCACATTGTGTGGATAGATGTAATTACAAATCTGAGACCATGGGAGGCAGGACAGGGATAACAGCAGATGGAAACTCCGCGCGAAATACCTGTGTACGCCTTCATCAAGCGCGAGCTGAAGAACCAGATTGAAAGCGGGGAATTGGCCGAGGGGACGCGGCTTGCATCGGAACATGAACTGGCGCGGCAGTACAATGTCAGCCGCAACCCTACGCGGCAGGCCATGCGCGACCTCGAACTGGAAGGTTACATCGTGCGCAGCCCCGGCCGCGGGTCGTTTGTGGCCCCGAAGGCACAGTGGCAGAAACCGTTGCGGATCGAAGGCTGGCGGACGGTTGCTCTGGCATGTCCCGAATTTGAATGCCACTACACTCGGAGCGTGGTGCGCCGGTTCAATCAAACGGCGGCCGACAAGGGTTTTCACACCATGTTCTATTTTCTCCGCTTCAGTCACGAGACGGAGTTCGAGTTTCTGGCAAACATGCGCAACAGCGGCGTCGAGGGCGTGGCGTTCTGGCTGCAACATGCCGCCGAGAAGACGCTGGATCTGCTCCGGAAATTCCAGAAATCAGGCTACCCGTTCGTGCTGGTGGACCGGTACGTGCGGGGATTTCAAACCGATTTTGTGGTAACGGATAACGAAGACATCGCGTATCAGTTGACGAAGGCACTTGTCAGACGCAAACACAAGAATATCGCGTATATCACGTCGGGACTCGACAACACGGCGGCCGAAGACCGCTTCTCGGGATACCGGCGCGCCCTGAAAGAGGCAGCGATTCTTTTTAACGTGGATTTGATGGGGATTTTCGGCTCGTCGGGCGGGTCTCCGGCAAGTGTAGTGAGCCGCATCATGGCGTATCGCAGCCGGCCGACGGCGTTTCTTTGCGCCGATGATGGGATCGCCGCGAATCTGCTCGACGAACTGGCCGAACTCGGATTTGACGTCCCGGGCGACGTGCAAGTGGCTCTGGTTGATGACAATGAACTGACGGAGGCGCTTGGCATCCCGATGATCAGCGCGGTACAGGCTGGCGACGAGATGGGCCGTCAGAGCGCTGAAATACTGCTGGAACGCATTGAATCGCCGCAGCGCACCGTCCAGCAGCGTTTTCTCAAAGCTGAACTCCGTGTTCACGCGCCGGTCAGCAGGGAAGCAGCACCCGAAGAAAGGAGGATACAGACGCGTGCGGGCGAAACCGCCTAGGGCGCGGGCGCGGCAATAGTGCATTTGGTGTCTGGTTCAGTGAGATTAGAGTACAGGCAGCTTATGCGATTGATTGAAGGGAGGCAAGACATGAGAAAAAGGCATGGATTCACACTAATTGAATTGCTCGTAGTTATTGCGATCATCGGTATCCTCGCCGCCATTCTACTGCCGGCTTTGTCACGGGCGCGCGAGGCTGCACGGCGTGCAAGCTGTGCCAACAACCTCAAACAATGGGGTCTTGTTCTGAAGATGTACGCCAATGAGAGCAAGGGCGAGATGTTCCCGGGAATTGCGCGAACGGAGCTCAATATCGGAGGCTACCCGATGGGCATCCTGGGTAGTGCCGTGTATCCCGAATACTGCACGGACATGCAGATCGCGGTGTGCCCGTCGGACGCCGCGGACTGGGACATGAATGCGCGCATTCAGATGGCCTCTGTAAACCAGACCCCTGAAGCCCTGGCGTGTTTGGAAGCCCTCACGTCGCTCCTACCGTCGTACCTGTATATCCCCTATGCGACGAAGTCCTGCGCTCAGGGGAAAGACATCATTTTTGGCCTCACGTACAGCCAGTTTTACGACGCGTACTTTGGGGGTGGTTTCGTCGCATACTCTGAATCGTCAGTGATAGGCTACGGGTGCCCGTGGGGTATCACGAAGTCGAAGACTTGGGTCAATCCCCCCACGCTGAGCGACACGGCGGGCAACGGCGTCACGCCTCTCCTTCTTGGCGGTGACGGCGCCACCACCAGCCCTGTTGATGATGACGGCGCCGCGTTGCCCAAAGAATACCAGCACCTTCGTGAGGGTATTGAACGGTTCTTCGTTACGGATATCAACAATCCCGCGGGAAGCGCCATGGCACAAAGCGAGCTGCCGGTGATGTTCGACGCGTGGGGTGACTCGCTCAAGTTGGGTGTCTTTCCCGACCCCTTCCCCGCGATCGGCGCATACAATCACGTGCCGGGCGGCGGAAACGTGCTCTTTATGGATGGCCACGTGGAGTTTCTGCGCTATCCTAGTGAATACCCGATTGCCAATGGCCCCGCAGGCACCTACGGTGAGAACTTCGGCAGTTGGGTTGGCGCTGTTGTACAGACGAGCGAAAGCTAATCAGGAGCCCTTCTGGGTTTTCCCAAGCCGTTCCCCACAAGATTCGGGGAGCGGCTTTTGGGTTCTTTGGGGCGCGCGCTGGTGTATAGCTATTGCGATGAGGACAGGAATGGAGATTCCGGCTGTAGCGTCCAGCCTTGTGCCAGACGTTGCCGCCAACCACACGCCCGACCCCGCAATCTCAGGACAAATCGAGGTCGCGCTATCGACGTCAGGCTCTTTCAGCAGCTCCGTACGACCGCCCGTCCAAGCGTTCATGGCGGTTTGACGGAGACTCAGGGGAGGAGCCTGCCTTCACGCAGCTCGAAAACGACGTCCGGGCGAATACTGTCGACAGGTTGATGGCTGACGAGGAGCACAGTGGCGCCGCGCTTTCGTGCGTTGTCCAGATGCGCCAGAACGGTTTCCGCGCTGGCGGGATCCAGGTTTCCGGTGGGTTCGTCGGCCAGAATGACCGCGGGTTCGTTGAGCAATGCTCTTGCCAGAGCACACCGTTGCCGCTCGCCCGCCGACATTTCGTCCGGATAGTGATTACCACGAGATTCCAGGCCCAGCTCCGCCAGTAGACCCCGGGCGCGCTCAGGCGCGTTGCCGGCGCCTGGTGTTGCCAATGTCGGCAATAGAACGTTCTCGAGCGCGGTGAGGTAAGGCACGAGGTGGAACAACTGGAAGACTACCGCGACTTCACGGGCCCGCAAGTCCGCGCGCTCGCGAAGGGACAGCTCATCGATACATGTTCCGGCCACGTGGATGCTTCCGAGCGATGCGCGACTGAGTCCGGCCGCAAGATTGATCAAGGTCGTCTTGCCGCTTCCCGATGGTCCGCGTACGAGAGCCAGTTGGCCCGGCTCGACCTCGAAGGTGACATTGTCGAGGGCGCGCACCGTTGTGTCCCCTTTGCGAAACTGCTTGGATACGCCATTGAACCGAATCATGCCGCTGCCTCCCGGAGCACATCGACGGGGTCCTGAAGCAGGCCCGCAACGATGGGCGGTAGGCCAAACACAATCGCCGCGAGCGGCGTAGCGCCGGCGATGAGAACGAGCGCCCAGATATCCGGCATCACGATGCCTTCGGTTACGACGATGGCGGGCGCAAGCAGGTAGCCCAGCGCGCAGCCGGCAATACCGCCGGCGAGACCGTACAGGGCGACCTTCGCGACGAAGAGGCTTGCGATGCGCGCGCCGGGGATTCCCAAAGCGCGGAACACGCCGATCTCCGAACGGCGGTTCCGGACATTCAGATAGGTCAGCCCCCAGATTGCAGTGGCGGCGCCCGCGATTACGATGGCCACGGTCGCCAATTGCAGCCGGTATACCATATTGCGTTGCTCGTGGCGGGCCAGAAGGATGTCCCGGTAAGGCTGTACGCCAACGTCGGGAAGGACCGTGCGAATGCTCTTTTGAAGCGCGCCGAGAATGTCGGTTGTCTCGACAGGACAGAGGCAGGCGAGCGCGTCTATGGCATTGACACGGCCCTCGGCGCCCAGGAGAGCCTGCGCGTCGCTGAGAAGGGTGAACACGCGAATATCTTCGGGCATGGCTCCTTTGGGTTCGATCACCTTGGCGACCTCGAACGATTTCCCGAGGATGGCCACTTCATCGCCGGGCTCAAGGTCAAGCGCTTTAGCGGCGGCAGCGCCTACAAACACTTTGCCGGCCGGCACAACGTAGGCTGTCGGCATGGGTGGGCGGGAGGAACCCCGGCGCGGCAGCTCGGATCTGAGTCCCGTCAGGACAATGGTTTTGCCCTCGACTTGAAGGGTCTTCTGATACTTGCCGACGAAATGCTGGGCCAATACGGTGCTGCCGGCGAGCTTTTCGACATAGCTTTCAGGCATGTCCGGACCATCGAAATTGAGCGCCTGGTACTGCGCGAGATCCGCGTCCGGCGGGGTGATCAGAATGTTGAACCCCATGTCTTTCATCTGGATGCGCGTAGCGTCCACGGAGCTTCGTCCGACGGCGATCATGACAACCAGCAGGCCGGTCGCCAGGACGACGATGCCGAAGCACAGCAGGGTGCTCCATTTCGAGCGTTGAATCTCACGCCAGATCATGCGGTACAGGGTCAGGTTGCGTTTCATGCTTCCTCCGTAGGCGCGTGAGAGCGCCGGCGATACTGCCACAATACGGCGGCGACGGCGCCCAGGGACACGATACACATGATGCCCGCCGCGATTCCCCCAAGGGCCAGAACGGAGGGCACAGCAGGTGTTTCGGAACCGGTAACGGTTGCCTCGCGCGGTTCCCCGACGACTTGCTCGGTGTAAAGAGGCGGTGCGAGTTCAGACGCACGTTTATCGTCCGCGTCCGTCCACAGAGTAGGGATTTCGACGCCAAGCGCATAGGGATTCTCGATACAGGTGCAGGGTCCGGCGAGTTTTTCCAACAGGCGGCTCAGGTTCTCGCGCGTCAGGGCCTCGCCTTCGAGGGGAGGGAAGAGCATGGTGCCCCGTCCGGCGAATACGGCCGCCCATTCGGCATCCGTTTCGTTGAGTTTCGCGAAGTGGACCAGGGTCCGTTCGCGCGGATCGGAACGGTCCAGAGTCAAGAGCGCGATGTTCTGGCCCTGCTCGTTTTTCCAGGCGGCTACGATTTCCTGGAGGAGCGCCCTGGTATTCGCGGCGGCCTGCGTGTCTGCTCCGGGCGAGTGGACAATAACAGCGAGGTTCGCGACTGTTTCGTGGCGCAGACGCTCTCGCAGCGGCGATTCGCGAAGGACCTCGAGGTCCTCCGCCGTAGGGGCATGGTCCCAGCGGTCCACGATAAGGCTCAGACCGCTGGCGGGATGCCGCGCGACCAGGTAGACCGCCCGCGCTGCGTCCGGCGGCTCCTGAAACCCGTGATCGCTCCACACAACGGCCGGGTCGCCGGACGCAATCCGCAGAGGTGAGAGATTCAGGTCTTCTGCGGCGCCGCGGGACCAGGAGACCAGGTTATCGTAGAGTTCCTGGGTCTGTGGGTCTTTCTCCGGTCCTATAACCAGCAGGGAATGCATGTCCCGACGGTTCTGGAACAGGGCCAAACCCACGGTAAGCCCCTCGCAGGCCCATGCACAGGCCGCAGGAGCGAAAATGAGGGCCATGAGGGCGCATGCGCCCAGGGGACGGAACAGCGGTGTCAGGACCCGGTACATCAGGAATGATTCACTTCGAGTCAGAGGTGTTTGTTCACAAAACGCCGGCGCCTTCGATGCAATCACTGAACGATCATAGCATGTGCCTGAGCCGCATGCGAGTTGGGGCAAATCCTTTCGTGAGCACGCCTGGAAATCGGGGCTGCGGCATTGCGCCGGCGCCGGTTGCTTGCTGAATTCGTCACTTGAAGATGAACGTGCCGAAATGTTCGGGCTCGAGGAAATGGTAAACGGTCTGCGACCACAAGGTCCATTCGCGCTCGGTGTACCGTTCCCTGCAGAGATTTACCTTGACCTGGCTGCCGGTCTTGGGCGTTTCCATGTTGATGGCTTTCCAGGGGAGGGCGATTTCCACGGACCAGAAATCGGCCCCCCGCTGGGCGGCATGTTCCCATACGGGGCTGAACTCGGTCTGCAGCACGTCTATGTGAAGCCCCTCCCACACCACGTTTGCGGGGTTGATGGCGAAATGGTAGAACGAGGCCGATTGTTCACTGGGTTTGATGAATACCTCGACCACGTCGCCGGTAAACACGTAGTCGTCACGGTTCTCGCCGACGACCTGCAGTTCAGCGGCCTTGGGCTCTTCGCACCGGAACGCGATGTAAAGATACTCGTTGTCATACGTGACCTTGGTCTGTGTTTGCGCGGATACCGTTTCCTGGGCGGCTTTCATCGGCACGAAGGGGTCCAACGGTTCGGTCTTGAGCCACACTTCGTCCTCGAGGTTGCCGTCTATCTTGGGCCTGGACACGCCGTTCTCGATGGCCTTGATTTCGGCGGTTCGAATGGCCAAGTCTCCCGTAATGGCGTCCTGCTCGCGTTTCTGGGCGGTTTCGATGATCGGGACGAGGTCGATATCGAGATTCTGGCCGTTGGCAAGTTTGCGCCGCGCCGAAAGGATGGCTTCCTCGCATCCCTGGGGCACATTCCCGTCTTCCCACCAGTTCATGCGCTCGCTATAGCACCAGACGTATTTGTCGCTGGTATAGAGTGCCCAGTACACATTGTGTTCGAACCAGAGGGGGCGCTGTTCCGGCGTCAGGAAATGTCCCAGCACCTTCTGTTCACGCAATCCGAAATACTGGTCGACGTACAGGGCCTGACCCACAAGCACCTTTTCGCGGTACAGGGCCTGAAGTTCGTCGGGGATGAGATACAGGCCCCGCTGGGTCATTTGGTGGTATTTCTCGAAGTACTGTTGCCAATCCTTGTAATAGTAAGCGCCCTCGTTTCCGTCAACGATGCGGGTGCCGGGCTGAGACCCTTCGAGCATCCCCTCGAGGAATGCCGGCAGCAGCGCATAATGCTCCTTCGAGAGTTTTTCCTGCCGGAACGCCGGGTCCATGGGAAGGCACAGGTCCGCGAAGTAACTCAACAGGAAGAATGTGAGGATCTGCGGGTCGGGCAGCTCGGTCTCGACCGCGCGGATGAACTGAGCGCCTCGCTGGCGCACCTTGGCCTGATACTCTTCGAACGAACGCGTGTCGCGGTGGGCGGTCTTGCCGTAATCCCATGGGTTGTCCCCATAAGGCTCGGCGTCAAAGCAGATCCCGGCGCACCGGGCGAGCCGGGCAGCCCGAGCAACCAGCTGAACATTGTTGATAATGACGGTCCATTGGTTGTCGTTGAACCAGTCCTGATTGGAGGCCGCCCACATGATGACGAAATTGTCCGTGAAGCGTTCCCACTTGATGCGCTCGGCGTTTTCGTAATCCTTTTTGAAGCGTTCTTCGGTCCAGGGCTCTGGAACAAGGACGTTGCCGCCGCCATCAAGCCGGAAAATCACGCCATCAAAGGGGCGCTTTTCCATCTTGTCGATATTCTTGCGCACTTGTTCGGCCGTCGGCACGTCCCAACCGTATTCAATGAGTTTTTTGCCCAACGGTAACGGCACCTCGTTGGGTTTCGCCCAGGCTGGGAGAGAGAGAACCAGTATTGTTGCCAGAACCAAAAGGCCCGCAGTTGTCTTCATGGGATTGTCCCCTTCATTAGCACCGGCCGCTCATCAGATTTCCCCGGGCAGCCCGCTCCTCTGATGCGCCCAGCCGCCGGTTGGACACGTATTCTCATAGTACTCGCTCAGCAAACCAAGCACAACCGGACGCACATGTCTATCTCCAAACTGCGGGTTTGGTTCCCTCTACCCGAAGGAAAGAAACCCGGATGGGCGAGTTGCGGAATCCCGGGCAGGTCGGTACGATCCGGGTGAAGGAAACCGGTTCATGTGCCGGGGAGCTCTCGCGGTCCGCGGCGGCTCTGGTTTGTCCGGGTTTAATCGTTCTGAAAGCGGAGAATGCGATACATGACCTCTCGCGAGCGGATTCTGACCGCTATTGAACACCGCGAGCCGGACCGAGTGCCCCTGGACCTTGCGGGCACGCATGTGACGGGGATCAGCAGGGTTGCTTACGAAGCGGTACGGGCGTATCTGGGTATGCCGTCGCACGCGCCCTGCTGGCAGGATGTGGTGCAGCAGACCGTGATTCCCTCGGACGATTTTCTGGATCGTTTTGGCGTAGATACCCGTGGTCTTTTCCCGCTGACGAGTCATAATTGGGACGTGTTCGAGAAACTTGAAGATGGTGGAAATACCTGGGTCTATCGCGATGAGTGGGGCATGACGCAGCATTTCCCCAAGCGAGATGGGTTATGGTTCAGCATAGTCGAGCACCCGCTCGGGATTCGTCCTGCGGAAACAGCGGCCATTGAGGCGTATCCCTGGCCCGATGCGGGGAATCCGGTTCGCGTGCGGGGGTTGCGCGCACGGGCAGCCGAATTCCATCAGAAGGGCAAGGCGGTGATGATCAAAGGCCTTTGCGCGGGCATTTTCGAGATGGCGCAGCGGCTTCGCGGCATGGGAAACGCCCTGACGGACCCGATGATGTTCCCCGAGTTTGCTGACCGTCTGTACGGCAGGCTCGCGGATCTCAAAATCGCTTTCTGGCAGATGGCGCTGGGAGAGTTGGGCGGCGAGGTGGATATCGTGGTTGAAAATGACGACTACGGCACCCAGCATTCGCAGCTCATTTCGTTCGAGCTGTATTCGGCCACGATCCGGCCTCATCTTGAGCGAGTATTTGCGGCCATCAAGAAAGCCGCGCCGAATGCACGGCTGTTCTTCCATTCGTGCGGCAACGTCCGTCCCTATCTGCCGGGGTTTATCGAAGCGGGCGTGGACATTCTCAACCCGGTCCACGTGAGCGCCGCGGGCATGGAGCCGCAGGCGTTGAAACGGGATTTTGGGGATGCGATCACGTTCTGGGGCGGAGGGGTAGACACCCAGCACGTCCTGCCCCATGGGACGCCACAGGAAGTGAAGGATGACGTCCGGCGCAACGTCGAGGCGCTGGCGCCGGGCGGCGGATACGTGTTTAACACTATCCACAACATCCAGAGCGACGTGCCGCCGGGCAACATCATCGCCATGTACGAAGCGCTCGAGGAATTCGGCGCTTATTGATTCAATGCGTTTTTCAGACGCACGATAGCCTCGGCTATGCTGCGGCGTTCGGCACGCAGCCGCGCGGGCTCTCCGGTATACTCGGTGAGCGACGCCAGAAGATCTTCGGGGATCGTCAACAACCGCGCTTCCGATTCGGCCGTGCGGCCCGTGGCTTGGACTTTGCTCACGAGGTTCTGGAGCACCCAGTAGTATTCATAATCCTCGATGCCGTCCCTGATGTTCTCGAATTGCAGGGTGCTCAGGGGGCCGTTGGGGCCGGGGCAAATCAGCTCGCCGTCGCCGTCTGGACCCGGGAGGTAATACGGTCTGTAATCGTTAGCGAGCGGCCCGCTCCCGATAGGTTTCTCGTAGTTTCGCCATCCCGAGACGCGGTAGTAAAGGAACCCGTCGGGCTGGTACTTCCATGTGGCGGCGCCCATCAGGAGCCGGGGCCGAATGGCGGGAAACTGGCTGAAAAAGTTGAGATGGCTTCCGGCGGGACCGCAACACACATACCACCAGGCTTTCTTGCCCTTTGCTCGGCCCTCCTTGATGAGCTCCCAGTCTTCGGCATAGCGCGGGGTGAGAGGGCACCAGATGTCCATGGCCGCGTCGAGCGGCCCTCCCTTTACGCCATAACTGCGGTCATAGGCCGTGGTCATGAGCGCGATGTCGGGAAACGCCTCCTTTAGTTTCGCCGCGGCCTTGGCGACAGCGTCCATCTCCTTGGCCTCATCGAAGCAATAGATGGCCAGATTGGTCTTGGGCCATCCGGCTTCCTGGGCGACGCGCAACGATTCGCGCATCATCTCGATGAATCGGGGAATGTAGTCGTCGAAGGACAGACCGGCTTCCTTTGCGAACGTGGGATGCAGGTAGCCGAGGTTCCACCAGCGCGAGCCGGCGTCCCACAAGGCGCGCAACTCGGCGGGCTCGGAGAGTGTGGGATAGCCGACGTCGAGAACGATGGGTTTGCCCGCGGATTGGGGCATGTACAGGGTGTTTACGGCGAGACGATGGTCAAGGAAGAACCGGAACATGGCGTGTGCCATTGCATCATCAAATCGGTCACCGTATATGCCGCGAAACGTCTTCTCGTTATTTCCCCAGACCGTGAGCAGGTGCTGTTCTTTGGGCACGTCGAAATCCCATACCTCCACCTCCAGCCCAATGGTTTTGGCGGGGACGTTCGCGGGCGCGATTTTGATGGCCCCGTGGTAGACGCCCGGCGGGGTGGTCTCGCGCGTGCGAACGCAAACCCACAGGGACTGAACTTCGCCGGCGGGCACATCCACGGACGCCATGAAATCGAGAATGGGCACGGGCCACCATTCGACTTCGGTGTTGATGGCGGGCTTTATCTTCTTGGCGTAACCCATGACCGAAATGGCTACATCTTCCGCCGGGATAACCGCTCCATCCGGCCCCTGCAAAGGCGTTGCCGACCACCGCACAATCTCGAGCGGGTCGTCAATCGGCACGAGCACGATTTGGAGCGGCTCGAACTCGTTTCTGGCCATGGCAATCGTTGCCGAGTCCGGGAATTCTCCCTCGAACATCCCGGGCAAGCGCAGCACGTTGGTCATGCTGTCGGCGACTCCGAGCGCGTAGTCGGTTGCCAGGCCGCGCTTCTGGTTGGCAGCTGCAGCGCGGGCGGCAGTGAGGTTGTCGTAAGCACGGCTGAGGGCTTCTTCCAGGGTCTGTAGGTCCTGGGCCGCGGTTCGCAATGCGTCGACGGAGGCATCCGGCGCGTTCAAAGCCTGTGTGAGCTTCGCAAGCGATGCGTCCAGCTGGCCGAGAGCGGCTTTCGTTCTGGGAGGGGAGCCGAATGCCGCTGCTTTTCCATGGAGCGCATCCGCCCGTTTCATGATGGCCGCAAGCCGCTGTTTGCCCCTGGCTCGCTCGTACTCGCGCCAGGCGTTGTCGTCCAACGCCAGTTCGACGACCAGTTTGGGCCGCAGAGACGGGTTCTCCGCGGTGTCAGAACTCCACGCCACGATGCACTGGCCGCGTGCCTTGTCTTCGAGCGGATAGAGGCGCAGTCCCGCATTGGTCTCGGGTTGGCTGATCCATTGCTGCACAACACCCGGTTGGAGCTTGAATTCGACCCAGCCGTCATGGCCTTTTGGAAGGGTGGCGCTTCCTGCGGGCGGAACCAGGTAGTCGGCGCCTTCTTGGTCGAGGCCCGGCGCCCCCGCCCACGGCCTGTCGTCGTAGCTCAGGAAGGTCCAGCAAGGCGTGCCCGCTACAGGGACGCGGTCACCGGTATTCTCGCCCTCGAGCCACCCGGCGTTTGCGGGAGCAATAGCGCAGGCGTGAATGGTCACGTCTTCGGAGGGGTAGTCTCCGGAATGTTCGTAGAGAAACAAGGAAGCGCTCAGCACCTTGGCATTCGGGGGTATGGGGCCGCGGTCGAAACGAATGAGCCCGGCATAGCGTTCGTTCCAACGGTTTATGCCAGCCTGGAGAGATGAATTTCCGCCGTAGTTGACGTTTGCCACGACCGGCGGCGAGTATAGGAACACGTCGTCGACGCCGTCATACAATTCAGCGCCACGCTGGAGCGTGACGGTAAGGTTTTCAGCGCATGCCGCGGCCGCGAAGGCCCCCATCAAAAACAGTATTCCCCGCGCCTGTATCACTGGTTGCTCCTTCTGCTATTTCGAGTGATGCAATGCCGCGAATGCAAGAATAGCAGGCAGGAGGATGTTCGGGAAAGGCAGTAATGCTCTTCGGAGCCCCCGGGCAGTCGCCTTAATCGGCCGGTAAGCGCTGGGAAAGATGGGCTGCAGCACCACACGGCTCATGTGACCCGACTGCCCGGCCTTCTTCAGCGCCAACGGCGCGTCCCATACCAGCCTGGCCCGAAGGGCCGGGAAGACGGCAATCCAAAATGGAAGGGCTGAAGGCCCGAAACATCACCGTGCCAAAGCCGCTCAGCCCCGTCAACGTAAAATGCGAATGTCTCCACGCATGGTTTAACGATGTGCCTGGCCTTCAGCCCGGGTGGTATGAGGGATTTGCTTCCCCAGACCTTCGGTCTGGGCTGGTATGTTTCGCGCCGTCGGCGCTGTAGCCCGATACAGGCGCGCCGGTCTTATTTCAGCCGATGGGGGTCTCGAAATCCTCGACTGCCCCCCGAACGGCAAAGTGCCCCTGCCGCCCTGCTTCACAGTATCCGGATAGGGGCAGTCAGGGCGGCCTTGATCTGAGCGGTTCGTGCGGCGATACTTGCTTGAGCGCCCGCGTTGGCCGTGCGGCGGGATGCGCGGCAACGAGCGTGTTCGCGCGCTGAAGAAGAAGTTACGTGTAACGGAGAGAACATGAAGCACATCTTTGCCGTCATCGCGGCCAGTGTTGTGGCGGGTGTTTCCGCGTGGGCGGCGCCAGTCACGACCGGCTTGATCCATCATTGGGAGTTTACGCCCGAGCACCTCGACTTCGAGCGCGCCAAAGCACTGGCCGGCGGCATGGACATCACCATTGCCGGCCCCATTCAGTTCGACGATATGCCCGCGGCCCTGCGGCTGGACGGAGAGACGAACCAGCTTCTGATTACGGAAAACCTCGAATCAGCCCGACTGCCGCGGACTCAGTTTACGGTAGAATCCTGGGTCAAAGTGAATGTCCCCGAGGAGTGGGGGGCGTTCATTGGCGTTATTCGCGACAACGGGCCCGAGGAATCCGGCTGGATGCTCGGGTTCCGCGACGACCGGTTCTGTCTGGCTCTATCGACCAAAGGGGCGGACGACGGCAACGGCAAACTTACGTATTTGATGGCCGCGAAACCGTTTATAGGCGGCGAATGGCATCACGTCGCGGGCGTGTACGATGGCAAAGAGATGCGGCTGTACGTCGACGGCTCGCTGTCTGCGTCGTCGCGGGAACAATCGGGACCGGTCCTGTATCCCGAGAAGGCCTTTTTCGAAATCGGGGCTTATCACGACGACAACGAGTTTTTTCGCACCAAGGGCAGTGTGCTTGCGGTGCGTGTCTATGAGCGGGCCCTGGCCGAACCGGAGATTGCGGCTAACTTCGCGGAACACTCCGATTTGGTTCCTGGGGTGACTCGACTCGCCCTTGGTCCCTATTTGCAGTTTGAAGGTGCTTTGAAGGCTCGGATCGGATGGCGAACCTCGAAACCGGCGCCGTCCGCGCTTGAGTGGCGCAATGGGGACGCGGTCGAGCGTATCGTTGACGAGGTCCCCGGGACCGAGCACACGCTTGAGGTGGCGGGTGTCAAGCGAAACACCGTCTACCGGTACCGTATCGCGGTTGATGGCTCGGCAGAGGGGCCGGCGACCGAATGGTACGAATGCGACACGATGTTCAATTACAGCGTGCCATCCCTGCCGGATGCCCGTGGTCCGCGCGGCAACGGGGAGGCCGCGGCCCGGAACGCCAAGGTTGCGCAGCGCATCGTTGACCAGACCGGCATTACCTCGGGATATGCGGTCATCCTGGGCGCGGGCGATGGCGGCGTAGCGTGTGAACTCGCCGGGCGGACGCAGCTAAATGTTCTTGGGGTGGAACTGGGGGATGAAAAGGTCGAGGCGGCCCGGACAACGCTTCAGGAAGCGGGTCTGTATGGTCCGCGCCTCACGCTGCACGCGGTGGAATCGTACGCGAAGCTGCCGTTTACGAAATTCTTCGCAAACCTTGTCGTTCTTGACCGCGGGCTCATGGGTGACTCGCCCGAGGGCATGGCCGATGAGCTCGCGCGTGTGCTGCGTCCCGATGGCGGCAAGATCTTCGAGATTACGGAAGAGGATATTGGCGGATGGGTCCGTGTCGAGCGGCCTCCGTTGGACGGCGCGGGAGCCTGGACCCATCAGTACGGCACGCCGGACAACTCGGCGCGGAGCCACGACACGTTGTTGGGCGCGACGGGCGCCGACCAGCTCGAGGTGCAGTGGATAGGGCGGCCCGGCTCGCGCGCCATGGTGGACAGAAACCCCCGAACTCCCGCGCCGCTCTACGCTAACGGCCGCCTTTTCACGCAGGGATTGCAGCGGATCATTGCCCAGGACGGGTACAACGGCGCCATCCTGTGGTCGTTGGAAGTTCCGCCGTTCAAGCGCTACAACATGCCGCGCGACTGCAGCAACTGGTGTGTGGACGGCGAGGCGGTCTATGCCGCCGTCGAGGATGCCTGCTGGCGGATTGACGGGGCGGCGGGCCGCATTTCGAGGGTCTATCCGGTTATCGCTCCGCATGGGCGATGGGGGTTCTCGTGGGGGTATGTGGCCAACGTCGACGACGTGCTCTACGGCAGCTCCGTCAAGGATGGCGCGCACTACACCAATTACTGGGGCGGCGCCACGTCGGGCTGGTACGATTCCGCGGTGGGCGACGTAACGCACAAAGTGTGCAGCGACGCCGTCTTCGCGTTGGACAAGGCCTCCGGCGAGATGCGCTGGAGTTACGGAGTCGGGACTATTCTCGACACGACGATTACCATCGCCAACGGCCGTATGTTCTTCGTCGAGTGCCGCAACAAAGATGTTGTGGCGGGCGACGAGCGCCGCGTCGGCGCGCCGGAACTCTGGAAGGACCAGTATCTGGTTGCCCTCGATGCACTCACGGGCGGGGTGGTGTGGGAGCAGCCGATTGACACCGAGGACGGTACGGTTGTGTTCTATCTTATCCATGCAAACGGCACGCTGGTCATCGCCTTGTCAAACCAGAAGTACCATCTTTACGGCTTCAATGCCGCCGATGGAACACAGCTTTGGCACGCAGAACATGACTGGACAGGGCAGGACCACAGCGGTCACATGCAGCATCCCGTAGTGGTTGCAAACACGGTATTCCTCGAGCCGTGCGGCTATGACCTGGCCACGGGAGCGCGCGTTACGGACCAGATGGCCCGCCACGAAGGTTGCGCAACTTACGCGGCCACGGAAGGCGCCCTGATTTACCGCGGCAGCGGGCGGCGTACGGCGATGTGGGACGTGGAATCCGGCAGGGCCACTCAATGGGAACGGCTGCGCCCGGGATGTTGGCTCAGCACGGTGGCGGGCGGCGGCATGGTGCTGTCTCCCGAGGGCGGCGGCGGTTGCAGTTGCGGCGGCTGGCTGGAAACGTCTCTGGCCTTCATTCGCAGGGAGCCCGACCCGCGTGTTGCGGCGGCGGGTGAATAACCATGGAAACGACAATGACGATACGATGTATGACAACGGCGATGCTCGTGGTTGGTATGCTCGGAGTGGCTGGCGCCGAGGATTGGCCGACCTACCGCCATGACAATCAGCGCAGCGGCGTAACCGCGGAAGAGCTGAACCCGGCCGGCCTGTCCAAGGCGTGGGTGCATACGCCGGCATATCCTCCTCAGCCCGCATGGTCGGGACCCGCGAAGTGGGATTCCTACGCGGGCATCGTGGGGCTGCGCTCGATGCGCAACTACGATCCCGTCTTTCACGCAATCGTGGCCGAGGGCGCGGTCTATTTCGGGTCGTCGGCCGAGGACTGCGTGGTCAGTCTTGATGCCGCGACCGGCAATGTGCGGTGGGTATTTGTGACCGGCGGCCCGGTGCGTATTGCACCGTCCTGGGAACGCGGCAACCTGTATTTCGGTTCGGACGATGGTTACGCCTACTGCATCAAGGCGTCTGACGGGGCGCTGGTCTGGAAGTACTCGCCGGCGCCGGAGCAACGTCTGATTCCCAACGATGGCAAGATGATTCCGCTATGGCCTGTGCGCACGGGCGTGCTTGTTGATAGTGGGAAGGCCTATTTCGGCGCGGCGCTGTTGCCGTGGGAAGCGGCGTACCTGTGCGCCGTGGACGCGGCCACCGGCGTGCCCGAAGGTTCGGGCCTGTACTGCAAGACCATGAACAACGTTACGATGGAAGGGGCGATGCTCGCGTCGCCCGCCAAGCTCTACATGCCCCAGGGCCGCAGCGCGCCGATGGTTTTCGACCGCGAAACGGGCGGTCACCTTGGTAACCTGGAGGGTGGCGGCGGGGTGTTCGCCTTGTTGACGCCTGACATGCAGATCGCTCACGGGCCCGGCAACAAGACAGGCTGGATCACGCTCAGCAACGCCGATACCCGCGACAAGATCGCGACGGTCTCCCTGGGAAACGCGATGGTTGTTACCGAGACCCGGTCATTTGTGTTGAAGGACACGGAACTGTTGGCCCTCGAGCGCGCTACGGGCCAGACCCTCTGGCGCACGGAGACAAACCATCCCTATACGCTGATTCTTGCGGGCAACGTGCTGTTCGCGGGCGGGGGGAACGCCGTGGCGGCCTTTGACACGCAGGACGGGCGGTGCATGGCGACGCTTGCCGTCGAGGGGCTTGCCCACGGGCTCGCGGCCGCCAATGGGGCCCTTTACGTAAGCACCGATACGGGGGCCGTGTACTGTTTCCGGTGAAGCCGTTTTTGGTGATGCCGCGGTTTGGGCTGCCTCCCCCTGATCTGGTACTCTTTCGCCCTGTATGGACCGCATCAGACGCATACTCCGCGAATATTGGGGATTCGATGCTTTCCGCCCGCTTCAGCGGGAGGCCGTGGATGCCATTTTGAGTGGGCGGGATTCTCTCGTGGTGATGCCGACGGGCGGGGGCAAATCTCTTTGCTATCAGGCTCCTGCTCTGGTTCTGGGCGGTCTTGCGGTCGTTGTGTCGCCGTTGATCTCCCTCATGAAAGACCAGGTGGATAGGCTGCGACAACGGGGCATCCCGGCAGGCTATCTTAACAGCGCGCAATCTCCCGAGGAGCGCCGCAAGGTGTCAGCGGAAGTCAAGTCCGGCTGGATACGATTGCTCTACGCGTCGCCGGAGCGTCTCACGCAGGCGCGGTTCCTGGAATTTCTGCGAAAGCAGGGCGTATCCTATTTTGTAGTGGATGAAGCGCACTGCATCAGCATGTGGGGGCACGATTTCAGGCCGAGTTACCGTGCGCTGCGTTGTCTGAAGGACCAATTCCCCGAGACGCGGATCCATGCGTATACCGCCACGGCCACCGAGCGCGTGCGGGAAGATATCGGCGGGTCTTTGGGCCTCGAAGCTCCACGCGTGCTCGTTGGTTCCTTCGATCGGCCGAACTTGACCTACTGGTTTGTCCGCCGCACAAACTTCCACGAGCAAATCAAGCTCATCGTGGGCAGGCATCGCGGACAGTCAGGCGTCGTTTACTGCGTCCGGCGGACGGATGCCGAGCAATTGGCTTCGTTTCTGAAACGGTCCGGCTATCACGCGCTGCCGTATCACGCGGGATTGGCCGACGATGCGCGGAAGCGGAACCAGGAGCGTTTCCTCCGCGATGAATCCGCCATCGTGGTTGCCACGGTCGCGTTCGGAATGGGTATAGACAAACCCGATGTGCGGTTCGTAGCCCACGCCGCCATGCCGCAGTCGCTCGAGCATTACCAGCAGGAGAGCGGCCGCGCCGGACGGGACGGCCTTCCTGCCGACTGCTATCTCCTCTACGAGGACACCGATCGCGAGACGTGGCGCGCCATACAGGGCGAACAGGACCGGCAGCTGAGGGACATCAGCGATGCGAAACTCGAGTCGATGTTTGCAGCGTGCGGCGAGGGGATCTGCCGGCGGCGGGCCATCCTGGACTATTTCGGAGAGGAGTACCCGGGCAAACGGTGCGGCGCGTGCGATAGCTGTATCGACAGGGATCGAGGAAGGACGTCGCAGGAACCTGCCGATACTGTCTTCGCGCGTCTGGAACAGATCGAGCCAGCCAGTGTTCCGTCACTGGACGAAGGGGGCGATTGGGACGAGGTCCTCTTCGAGAAGCTGCGGCGCACCCGCCGGGATGAGGCGCGCGGCCGCGGTTTGCCCGCCTACCGCATATTCGGCGACGCAACGCTCCACGACATGGTTCGCAAGAAACCCGTCGCCAAGGCCGCGTTCGCACGAGTACACGGTGTAGGCAAACAGAAGAGCCGCGATTACTGGCGGGTCTTCTGCACAGTGATCCGCGAACATCTCGAGGATGCCGGCCAAGGGTCCATGCAGGGGGGGAAGAAACGCGTGTTCTTGTCCGAGGGCGCCATGTCACGCGAGGCAAAACCGCCCCGGGCCGCGGCACGCGGACTTTTTGAGCAGGACGCCTCCGTCGAGGACGTATGCCGCCATCTCGGACGCAGCGAGCGCTGGGTCGCGCGTGAACTGGAGGAGTTCTTACGCGCTGCCGGCCGCATGTCGCCCTATCCCTGGGTCGATGAAGAAACGTTCTCGCGCGTGGCCGAGGCAGCCGGACAGGTCATCGGCACGCGCATCAAGTCCATCCGCCAGTACGCGGGCGGCGATCTCAGCGATACCGAGATTCGGTTGTGCCTTGCATGCCTTCGTAATTCGTAAGACAGCTACGCCAGCGCCTTGAGCGTGTCTTCCAGGCGTGACAGCGCCTCGTCAATATCGTGTTGCTGGTGCGAGAAGTTGATGTAGCACACCGAATACAGGGAGAGGCCGTGGGCATAGGACTCACGGAACAGCTCGTTCGTGGCGTCTTTGACGGTTCTGCCCCGTTCGCAATCAACCAGGGCCAGACATGGAGCGAGGCCGCGCGCTTCGAGGGGATACTCGTACTGCTCGAACAACGCGTTTACGCCGGCTTGGAAACGCTTGCCCATGGCGTAGAAATGGCCGATAACGTCATGCTCGCGATAGATGTTCAAGGTGGCCTTGGCCGCGGCGAGCGACAGCGCTTCGCCCGAGTAGGTCGAACTCACGACAGCCCGTTCGAGTTCGTCCATGACGGCGGCCTTCCCGGCAATGACCGATAGCGGCAGGCCATTCGAGATACCCTTCGCGAATACCGCGAGGTCGCAATCGACGTTGCAGTAATCCTGATATCCCCCAAGTGCGACGCGGAACCCGGACACGATTTCGTCGAGAAACAAAAGGGCGCCGTGTTTCTGCGTGAGCTCCCTGAGCTTCGTGAGGAATTTCTGGCCTTTGTCGGCGGTGGCGTAGTCCATGGCCACCGCGACCGCGGCGACATTGCCGCCCTCTTCCGCGAACAGTTCCTCGTAGGGCGCCATGTCATTCCATGGCATGGCCCGGTGCAGCCTGGAGATCTCGACGGGCACGCCTTTGGGGGCGTCTTCCCTGACTCGGGGCAAGACGTTTGCGCCGGACGCCAGGCTGTTGAGCCAGCCGCTGTAGCCGCATTGGGCGATGATGTCGCGGCCGGTTGCGGCGCGCGCAATCTTGAACGCGGCAGCGCAGGCCTCGCCGCCCGTCTTGAGATAGCGCACTTTCTCAGCGCATGGAACCATTTCCACGATACGTTCCGCGACTTCCCCCTCGAGCGTGCAGGGGTGCGAGAACACAGTGCCCTTCTTGAGCTGGTCCGCGACAGCATCGTTTACGGCCGGGTAGCAGTACCCGAGCGAGATGGGCCCCAGACCGTTGCGGAAATCGATGTACTCGTTGCCGTCGATATCCCAAAGGCGGCAGCCCTTGCCGTAGTCCATGTAGCAGGGTTCTTCGGGCTCGAACCGAGGCCGTTTGGAGAGGGTTCCCGTGCCGGTCGCGAGGAAATTGCGGTAATGCTTGTACTTGGCCCAGGATTGTTCAGTGCTGCGTGCGGTCATGCGCTCCATAGGTCGTTCCTCCGATCAGGCTGCTCGGCTCAAGCGGTTGGCGGCGCCGATAAGGCATCTTCCACGCCCTTGAGATCCAGCTCTCGGGCGAAATGACACGCGGCGCAGTGACCCGCGCCAATGTCGTGCAACTCCGGGCGTTCTTGCTTGCAGATATCCTGAGCATAGCTGCATCGGGGATGAAATGCACATCCTGGGGGAAGATTCGACGGGTCGGCCACTTCCCCCTGCAGCAGGACGCGCTTTCCGGCGCGGTCGGGGTCGGGTTTCGGCACGGCGCTCATGAGGGCCTCGGTATACGGGTGCCGGGGCCGGTGAAACAGCTCGTTGGTCTCAGCCAGCTCGACGATGCGCCCGCAGTACATTACCGCTACCCGCGAACTGATGTTTTCAACGACCGACAGGTCGTGTGCGATGAAGAGATAGGTCAGCCCGAACTCTTCCTGCAGGTCCTTCAGCAGGTTGATGATTTGGGCCTGCACGGAAACGTCGAGGGCGGACACCGGCTCGTCGCAGACGATCAGTTTCGGGTTCAACACGAGGGCGCGGGCAATACCGATGCGCTGGCGCTGGCCGCCGCTGAACGCATGCGGATACCGCCGCAGAAACTCGACCTGTAATCCCGTGGCCTTGGTGATCCAGCGCACACGCTCCTCGATCTCGCTCTTGCTGCCGTATCCGAGCGCTTTCAACGGTTCCCCGATTATGTCGAGCACGGTCATGCGCGGATTGAGGGAAGAGAAGGGGTCCTGGAAGATCATCTGCATGTTGCGGCGGAATTGCCGCAGCTTCTCGCCCTGTAGGCTTCCCAGATCTGCCTTCTGGCCGTCGAGTTGAAAGTGCATGGTTCCCGAGGTGCGTTCGATCAGGCGCAGAATCATGCGGCCGGTGGTTGTTTTTCCGCAGCCGCTCTCGCCCACGAGTCCCAGCGTCTCGCCCTGGTTGATGTGAAACGAGACATCGTCGACGGCGCGAATTTCGCCGACTTGCTTTCGAAGAAGGCCGGCCGTAATCGGGAAGAACTTTGTCAGGCCCTCGATTTCGAGCAGTGGCTGCGTCATGGTCTCTCCTGTGTCGCCGGTTCTTCGGAAACGGGCCTGCTCTGATCAAACAGGTGGCAGGCTACTGCGTGATGCTGGCCGGTGTAGCGCACCGAGGGAGGGGCGCCGACGTTGCACGTGCCGTTCATTGCGTGGCCGCAACGAGGATGGAACGGACATCCGGGCGGCGTGCTGAACGGGTCAGGCACGGAGCCGGTGATAGAAGACAAACGTTGCTTGTTGCCCTTCCCCATGCGCGGGATGGATTCGAGAAGCGCGACTGTATAGGGGTGCTTGGGATTGAAGAAGATCTCGCGCACGGGAGCGCGCTCGACCACGAGCCCGAGATACATCACCGCCACCTCGTCGGTCGTTTCCGCCACGACGCCGAGATCGTGGGTGATCATGACGACGGACATGCCCAATTCCTCGCGCAAGCGCGCAATGAGGGTCAGGATCTGCGCCTGGATGGTGACATCCAGGGCGGTGGTGGGCTCGTCGGCAATGAGGAGCCTGGGGTTGCACGCGAGCGCCATGGCGATCATGCTGCGCTGGCGCAGTCCCCCCGACAGCTCGTGGGGGTAGGCGTCCACGCGCCGTTCCGGCAATGGCACGCCGACGAGGTGCAGCATCTCGAGCGCGCGGTTGCGCGCCTCCTTCCTACCGACGTGCTGGTGCAGCTTTATGGTTTCGATGATCTGGTTCCCGATGGTGTGAACGGGGGACAGGGAGGTCATGGGCTCCTGGAAGATCATCGAGATGTCGCCGCCGCGTATGGCTCGCAGGGCTCTCGCCGTAGGTTTGTACGCCGTCAGGTCAATGGGTCTGGCGGTGTCTTTGCGGGGGGCCAGGCGGATGGAGCCGCGCACGATTTTTGCGCGGTTGGGCAGGATCCGCATCATTGCTTTTGCCGTGATGCTTTTGCCGCAGCCGCTTTCGCCCACGAGGCCGAGGCTGCGATTGTGGCCCACGTCCAGCGTGACTCCATTGACGGCGCGAACAGTGCCTTCCTTGAGGTCGAACCGGATTTCGAGGTTTTTCACTTCGATCAGGCTGTTCACGGCGGCTCCTCAGTGACTGTAGGGGTCGGCTGCGTCGCGCAGACCGTCGCCCATGAAATTGAACATCAGCACTGCCACGATTACGAACGCGATAGGCCACATGAGCCAGGGGTAGAGGCGAATGGCGCTTACGCTCTGAGCGTCCTGCAGGAGCACGCCCCAGCTTATCGTCGGCGGCCGCAGTCCCAGTTTGAGGAAGCTCAGTGAGGTCTCGGCAATGATCATGCCCGGGATCTGTAGCGTCACGCTGACGATGATGTGGCTCAGGAAACCCGGCATCAGATGCCGCATCAGTATGGAGAACTCTTTGCGTCCGGCCACACGCGCCGCCATGGCGTAGTCTTCCTCGCGCAGCGACAGGATCTTTCCGCGCACGACCTGGGCCAGGCTGGTCCACGTGATGAATGCCAGGATGACGGTCATGAAGAAGTAGACGGTCAATTGGGACCAGGTGGCCGGCATGGCGGCCGAAAATGACATCCAGAGGGGAATCTGCGGAAAAGAGCGCAATACCTCGATGAATCGCTGAATCAGGATATCGAGACGGCCGCCGTAGTAACCTGAGATCCCGCCGATGACCACCCCCAGGACGAGACTGAAGAATACCCCTACGAGGCCGATCGAGAGGGAAACACGGCTTCCATAGATGATGCGGCTGAACAGGTCCCGTCCGAGACGGTCGCAGCCCATCAGATTGAATCGCGCGACGGTTGTGATTGTCTCGCCATTGTCGTTGACAGTTTCGACCCGTCCCAGGCCGAAGAGGTGCCGTTCCATGGGGATCAGCCCCCAGAGCTTGTACGGGTCGCCTTTCACGAAGAACCTGACCGGGATACGCCTCTCGGTATCGGGGGAGTAGTAGAGCCTGAGCGTCTCGGGGTCGCGGTGCTGCGTCTGGCCGTAAACGAAAGGCCGGTGGATGTGGCCTTCATGCAATATGTGGATGGTCTGCGGGGGGGCGAAACTCCGTTCTTTGGCCCGCTTGTTCGGCTCGCATGGCGCGACGAATTCGCAGAAGACAGCAACAACATACAGGAGGATAAGCACGCAGGACGAAAAGACCGCCAGGCGATGGTCGAGGAATTTCCACCACATCAGACGCCACTGCGAGGCGAGATACAGTTTCTCGTCTTTTGTCTTGCGCCTGCTCATGACCGCTGCCTTTCGAGCCGGATACGCGGGTCGACCCACGCCAGAAGGATGTCGGAGATGAGCGTGCCTATGACCGTGAGCACGCTCATGATCATTACCAGGCTTCCGGCCAGATACATGTCCTGCTCCATGAGAGCGCGCAGGAGGAGCGGTCCGATCATGGGCAGGCCCAGCACCATGGCCACAATGGCGCTGCCCGAGAAGAGCGCGGGGAGCATCCAGCCGATGGTGCTAATCATAGGATTGATGGCCACGCGCACGGGGTATTTCACGAGCAGGCGCGTCTCTGATACGCCCTTTGCGCGCGCCGTGACGACGTAGGGCATCTCGAGC
>Ga0209606_1000776_pt1 | contig 44869 bp, 40 predicted proteins | sample AD_UKC057_MetaG_FD_184412 | JGI IMG/M metagenome (GOLD analysis project Ga0209606, IMG submission 184412) | Active sludge microbial communities of municipal wastewater-treating anaerobic digesters from USA - AD_UKC057_MetaG (SPAdes) (version 2) | ecosystem: Engineered > Bioreactor > Anaerobic >... | reverse complement strand
CGAACCGATCCCGACGGATGAAAAATTCGACCGCAAAAAGTTCAGGCGCGAACAAAGCCGTCTCAAAAGATGGGCGTCCTACGCGCCTGCCGATGAATAAGACAATCGGATAATAAGCCCGAATCCTTCATTCCCACATCCACTACGAATTCGACACCGGTAAATTGGGCGATCTGAAACCGCCCCACGCTGACCCGAATTTTTTTCATGAAAAACCCGGGTTAACCAGACTACCAAATAACAAGATTACGAGATAACTGTTTTTCGCAATTTTAAAGCGCCGTATAGCTGTAATTCGATGTGTACAACGTGAGGAAATTCGTGCAATTGAGCGGTATGGGCATGAAAGAATCCAGCGATGCGTTCGCGGCGGTGAGAACGATTACGCGAAGATAACCCGACGGATTGGCGCCGAGAGCAGCGCGATTCACTTTCCCCGCGAACCTTCCGCCTGTCACCGTTCCTTCAGGTTCCGCTTCTACTATCAATCCTTCCGCCATATTGCCACCCATCAAATCCTGAATATCCAATACCATCATTCCCGTGTTTTTTATTTGATCGATATCTTCCTGCTCGATTTCGCCGTCCTGTTCAAGAATCATTGGCAGAAATTCTTCCTGTACGGTCTCATCATCTTTAATGAGGGGCATGTTTATCCACAAATCACCGACCATGAGGCCTTCGCTCTGTTCCGTGTCAGGATTCGTTATCTTAATGCCGTATAACATCAAAAAAGGCGGATCAACGGTTCCTCCGGTGATATTGCCCTGAACGTCATATCCGATGTAAAGATAATTAGAATCGTAATTCACCGCAAGATTTAGCAAATCCGCATCGTCGCCCACGATGTCGGGAGAGTTGTCGATGTCGGGCACTCCTGCGACAAGCCCGCAAGGTGATGAAATTGCTCCGGTTGTCACATTTCCGTTCGTGTCCGCCGCCCAGATATAAAATTTAACGTTGCTGCCCGCGCTCTTCGCGGGGATCGCTCCCGTCCATGTGCCGTTCCCGTTGTCTGTCATCGCCACGGCGGTCTGTTGTCCGCTATTCACCGAATATATCAACTTCACCGACCTGATACTTGTAGTTTCACCCTCGTCTGTCAGGGTAAGCGCCGCGGTTACAATTACCGGATTCCCCGCGGTCGGAGTGTAAGTCACGCTGTCGATTGTTATGAATGTTGTCTCCAGTATATTGCCGAAGGCGTCCTCTTCGCTCGGCTGTTCAACTTCCCAGTTGCACCATTCATGCCATTCCTCGCTGCACTCCTGCGCGGGAATCTGCGGCACATTTATTGCCACCCTGCCCCCTCCGCATCCCGCTAGGACAAATCCCGCCGCCAGAAAACACAAACATGATATCAGCAATACTTTTTTGATCATGTCCGCCCTCCGTATCAATCCTAGCTTATTCCAACATTCTCCATGTCAATTTCCGAACCGTCATCATCTGTCTTGGAACTGCCAAATTCCATGCAACATCACACGTCAGATTGCGTTATAGCTATGAACCAAGAATTATTTTATCACAAATCTCTCCTTAAGAGAGGATTTTGCCTGAAAAATTCCGCAAGGCGCATTTTCCCAGTAGAGGCACACCCTGTCTTTAATTGTCGCAGTTGATGAGCGCGGAAACCGCGCCCCTAATGAGCAAAAAATGCGGCGGCAACGAATTTGTTCGCCGCTATGAACATCGCCCCGGTTTGTGTCGGCTCTATCGACGAATCCGGGATAAAATAGAGATCATCTCGCAAGGCGTTTAAAAACTCTTGAAGAGTTCCAACGCTGTATCTTTCTCGAAAGGCTCTTTTGACTCGTTCTTATATCCTTTTTCGTTTCTCTTTTCCGCTCTACGCGCGGGAAGGAACGTTAAAATATTTTCGTTTAAGCGCTAAAGAAACGTTGACGAGGCCTATCAGGACGGGGACTTCGACCAGCGGGCCGATTACCGCCGCAAACGCCGCTCCGTGGTCTATGCCGAACACCGCCACCGCCACCGCTATGGCCAGTTCAAAGTTGTTGCTGGCAGCTGTGAACGACAGCGTGGCGGTCTGTTTGTAGGGAGCCCCTATCTTGCGGCTCATGAAAAACGTGACCGCAAACATCGCCGCGAAATATATCAGAAGCGGGACCGCCACCCTTGCGACGTCGAGCGGTATCTTCACTATGTATTCGCCTTTCAGCGAAAACATCGCGACTATCGTGAACAGCAGCGCCACGAGCGTGATGGGCGATATCTTCGGGATAAATGTCTTGTGATACCATTCCTTGTCCTTGATTCTTATCAGCGCGAACCTCGTCGCCGCTCCGGCGATGAAAGGGACTCCCAAATAGATGAACACGCTCTTTGCGATCTCGACTATGGTGATGTCCACCGCCGCGCCTTTGACCCCGAACCAGCCGGGCAGCACGGTGATGAACACATACGCGTACGCGGAAAAGAAAAGAACCTGAAACACCGAGTTGAACGCCACAAGCCCGGCGCAATATTCCGTGTCGCCGTCCGCTAGATCGTTCCATACGATGACCATCGCGATGCAGCGCGCCAGCCCGATCATCATCACCCCGACCATGTATTCGGGATAGTCACGCAAAAAGATTATCGCAAGAGCAAACATGAGGACAGGGCCGATTATCCAGTTCTGAACCAGAGAAAGGGCCAAAATTCTGACGTTGCGGAACACATGGCCGAGTTCCTCGTACTTAACTTTCGCAAGCGGGGGATACATCATCAGGATCAAACCCGCCGCGATCGGGATGTTGGTCGTCCCCTTCTGAAACGCGGGCTGGGTGATGAAGGCGACCCATCCGTCGCTGAAATATCCTGCGGCCACCCCGGCGGCCATCGCCATGAATATCCAAAGAGTCAGATGCCTGTCAAGAAAAGACAGCTTTTTCATGTCTCGCCCTCACAAATGCTTAATAGCAATAACATAACAATCGCAGGCGTTCTGTCTGTCGCCGTCAGCCGCAACAGCATCCGCAGTCGCACTTCGCGCGCGGCTTGACCGCCGCCACCTTTATCGAAGCGACGAAACCATCGAACGAACCGCCGGGAGCAGCCGCCCTTATCCTGTCGCTCCCCGGCCCCGGCGCGGACATCAGCGCCGCCCCGAAATCGTCGCAGCTTTCAACCGTCACCTCGCCAAGCCCAGCCCGCCACATCTTCTCCAGATAGTCCTCTTTCATCAGAGCGCCGGAAACGCACGCCGACAGCGCCTCCGCGTCGTTCTCGATCTCTGGCGGCAACTCGCGCAGCTTCACTATGTCCGACACCGCCGCGCGCCCGCCGGGCTTCAAAACCCTGTAGATTTCCGCGAACGCCTTCGCCTTGTCCGGAACAAGGTTCAAGACGCAGTTGCTGATCGCCACATCTACAGAGCCGCTCTCGACCGGCAGATTTTCGATTTCGCCCAGCCTGAACTCGATGTTCTTCTCGCCGGACTCCGCCAGATTCGCGTTGGCCTTCTCAATCATTTCAGAAGTCATGTCAACGCCGATGACCTTGCCGCGCGGGCCTACCGCGCGGGCCGCGATGAAGCAGTCGAAACCCGCGCCGCTGCCGAGGTCAAGAACCGTTTCGCCCTCCCGCAACCCCGCTGTCGCCGTCGGGTTGCCGCAGCCGAATCCCAGATTCGCGCCTTCGGGAGCCATCGCCAGTTCCTCGTCTGAATACCCCATCGCGCGGGAAGCCTCGGCCGCAGCAACCGTCCCCGGCGCGCTCGAACAACAACCGCCTCCGCAGCCGCAGCCGCCCGACACCGCCGCGCCGTACGACCTGCGCACGTCTTCCTTTATCTTCTCTCCGTCCCGTTCTCTTCCGCTCATATTTTCTCCCTCTTTATCTTGTTTCCCGTCACGGCGAAGTAAGCCTCAAGCGTCTCAAGGGCCTCCCGCCGCGCGCGATAATACTGCCACTGCCCGCATTTCGTCGCCTCCACCAGCCCCGCGTTCCGCAACTCTTTCAGGTGATGCGAAACCGTCGGCGGCGACACATTCAGCGCTTCCGACAGTATTTCGCACACGCAAACCGAGTCCGCCGGAGCCTCAGCAGGTCTGGCGTCGCCTGCGCAGCCGCGCTTCCCGTCCGGCCCTTTCCTGATTATCTCGAAAACCTTCAACCGCGTCGGACTGGACAGCGCCTTGCACGCCTCCGCCACCGACTCGCGTTCAGGCCTCTTTTTTCGCTCTGATTTCATCCACTATCTTCTCCAGTTCTGACATCTTTCTCCTTATGATATACGCTGTCTCCCTGAATGACTCTTTGACCTCCGCCGCGCATCCGGGAACCGCCCCGGGATCCGCCAGTTCCCAGTGCAGAACCACCGGCGCTCCCGGAAACACCGGACACGTCTTCTTCGCGTTGTCGCACACCGTTATCACCACGTCTATGTCCTTGTCCATAAACTGCTCTAAACTTTTCGGTTTGTGTCCGGAAATATCAATCTTAAGCTCCTTCATCACTTCCACGGCATAGGGATGCACCCTGTCTGCGGGCGAAACGCCGGCGCTGTATGCGTCCACTTTATCGCCCAACTCCGCGCGTATCAGCCCCTCCGCCATCTGGCTCCGCCTCGAATTCCCCGTGCATATCACCAGAACGCTGACCTTATCCATAAGCGCCGCCCCCGCTTTTATTAGATAGTTAGATAATCATCTAACTTTGTTCTCATTATATCGCCCCTCATTCCGTCGCGTCAACCTCCAGACAAAAAACAACTATTAAGAACAAGAAATACAAGATTCCTCTGAAAACCCTTTCCCAGCATCTTTTCACATGATACGCGCCGAAGGCGAAGGCGCAGCCCCGCATTCGGCGCTAGCTTAAAACGTTTTGAAAGGGATTTTAAGGGAAAACTATTTCCTTTGCCTTTGCCGACGTTGTTCAGACGGGCCATTCGTATTTGATTTTATCGAGCGCGGCGGAGGCTTCCTGAGCGTTGTCGCCGTCGGGATCGATGGAGAGGCAGAGTTTGAACCTGATGGCGGCTTCAAGCTCCTGCCCTGAGTCTAGGCAGGCGCGGGCGATCCAGAAGTGCGGGTCGGCGTTTTCAGGGTCAAGCTCGGACGCGCGCCGCCACGCGCTCACCGCCTCGTTCGCCTCGCCGAGCATGTAGTAGGCGTTGCCGAGGTTGAGAAATGTTTCGGGCAATTCCGGGTTGACGTCAGCCGCGTTGTTGAAGAGGTCGAGCGCGCGGCGGTAGTCCTCGTCCTCGTAATAGATTTCTCCCAGAGCGTTGAGCGCGTCTGCGTTTTCCGGGTCGAAACGGATAGCCAGATTCAACTCGTCGACGGCGTCCTGAAAAGGCATGCCCGGATGATTGCGGCAAGCGTTGGCGAGGTTGAGGTGGGCGTTTGAGTATCCGGGGACGGCGGCGAGAGCGCGCCGGAACGCGGCGATTGCGGCGTCCCAGTCCTCGTTGTCCGAATGGAGCAACCCGATGGCGTTGAGGGCGGGCGCGTGTTCTGGGTCGATTTCGACCGCCTTTTCGTACATCCGCATCGCCATATCCTGCATATCGTTGTCGTCGTAAAGGTTGCCGAGTTCATAAAGTGTTTCCGGGTTGTCGGTTTCGATGTCCGCCGCTTTTTTCATAGCGTCGAGCGCGCCGGCGGAGTCGCCGTCCTCGGAGAGGATTTTTCCGAGAAGTTCGAAGGCGGGGGCAAATGAAGGATGGGCGGAATTGATGTCGCGCAGCATGGCAACGGCCTTGGCGCGCTGCCCGTCGTTGACGTAAAACGAAGCGAGAGCGAACTGCGCCGTCGGGGAATCGGGCGCGGCGTCGAGCGCTTTTTCGTACATGAACAGCGCCTCGTCGCGCATCTTCAGATACATGTAACAGCTTCCCAGCAGCCGCATCGCGTCAGCGTCCTTGAAAGAGCCGCGCAGTTTTCCCTTCGCCTCGTTTATTGTCGCGTCAATATCGTCCTGCCTTGCCATAGAGCAACCTCCGCGCGCCGTCGCGCCTCTTTTTTCGTCCGCGATCTATCGTTTGCGCCCGCGCATCTCGTCCAGCATGTCCGAAATTACGTCCCGAAGGCGTTCGGATTCGCGGGCGTTGACTTCTCTGTCGTCCGCCGCCGCCGGGTCCACCTTGAACGGCTTGCCGATTCTGACCCGCACCTTGACCGGGAGCGCGGACGGTATCCAGAAGCCTTTGTCCGGCCCGCCCCAGTCATGGTAATTGATGACGTTGGCGACCACCCAGCGCGTGCCCGTCATCGCCACAGGCATGATGGGGACGCCCGCCTGAGCCGCCAGCCTCGTGGCCCCCGGCTTGAACTCGTCCAGTTCGTCCCCTCCGGGCCGTATCCAGTGTTTGATCGTTCCTTCCGGGAATATCACGCACAGTTCGCCCGCCTTCAGCAGGTCTCTCAACGTGTCCAGTTTTTCGCGAACTTCGTTTTTATCTTCCGCCACGCCGTAGCTTTCGTGTATCGGGTGCATAGTTCCGATGCGGGAGAACAGCGGGCCGACGAGCGGCATCTCCGCGATCCCGTGCCACGCCAGAAAGTGCATCACCCTGTCCTCCACCGCCGCGCCGAGGAAGAACGGGTCGGAGTAATTCGTGTGGTTGGGACAGACGAGCGCGCCGCCGGACGGTATGTTTTCCGTCCCCGACACTTCCATCCTGTTGTTAAACTTTAAGAACGCGGCCAGCGCGTCCCGAATCATGAAATAAAGTTTTTCGTCCGCCATAAATTCGTCTCCGAAAAGTTATTTTTCCACCGCGCCGCCTATGGGATACGCGCCGTGCCTGCGCGCCGCGCGGAACATCGCTATCGCGTTTTCAGGCTTCACGTCCGGGTGAATCGTGTTTGACGACGACAAGATGTATCCGCCGCCGGGAGCGGCTATTTCTATGGTTTCCTTCACCGTCCGCTCGACTTCCTCCACGCTGCCGGAAGTGAGCAGGTCGACGCAGTCGATGTTGCCGATGACGCAGGCGCGTCCCGCGCACTTCTTCTTCGTCTCGGCGATATCCATGCATTGAGGCTGTATCGGATGCACGGCGTCGAACCCGATTTCGAGCAGGTCGTCGAGGATGGCGTTGAGGTTGCCGTCGGAATGTTTTATTGCGGGCAGCCCGGCCGCGTGGACGACATCCACAATCTCTTTATATCTCGGTTTGAGATATTCCCTGAAATGAGCGGGGGACATGATGGTCGCCTCGTTCATGGCGATGTCTCCGGGCAGCACGACCGCGTCCACCCCGGCGGCGACAGCCCTTTCGAACACCGCGAGGCAAATCTCGGTGGCGAGTTTTGCCGTGTCGTGGGCGAACGCCGGATTGTCGATGTACGCGATGAGCGTGTTAATCATCTCGCCGCGCAAGGCCCAGCTTATCTTGAACGGGTCGGGCATCATCAGCACGTTTGCGATTCGGCCTTTGAAATGCGATTTTGCGAACATAGCGGCCATGAGCCACGAGTCGTCGACTTTGGGAGGCTTGTAAGATTTTAGGTCGGCGGGAGTTTTTATCGGGCCGTCGAAGGGGATGGGGTCGCCGTGCCAGCCGACATGCTGGATTACGCCGAGCCTGTCCTTTATGATGTCGCCCTCGATGTGTTCGCGCCCTAGCAGAGTCGGCATAGTCAGCCCGTCGAGGTCAAGCTCCTCGGCTATGAGAAACAGCGCCCGCATTATCGCCACAAGGTCGTTTGCGTCCATCTGATGAAGCAGTTTCAGCGGCGGCACATTGTCAGTGAAATGCTTGGCGATGTTGACTATGCTCGGCTCGTTGAAAGCGAGGTCCCAGATGGGGACCATATCCGGCGTCCCTCTGTTCAGCGCGGTCAGGAATCTTTCTTTTCCGGTCATGACGCGGAGCCCCCGTTCTTAGTTTTCTGTTTAGCGACAACGCGCCGCGCCGCGTCCGCCACCGCGCCGGGGACGAAGCCGAACTTCTTGAACAGGGCGGAAGCCGGGCCGGAGGCCCCGAAGCCGTCCATGCCGACAATCTCGCCGTCAAGCCCGGCGTATCTTTCCCAGCCAGTGCGTATGCCCGCCTCGACCGCGACCCGCGCGCGGACGGCGTCCGGCAGCACGCTCTCTTTATATTCGGGCGTCTGGGCGTCGAACAGTTCCCATGACGGCATGGACACCGCGCGGGCGTTAACGCCCTCTTCCGCCAGAGCGCGGGCGGCGGCGAGCGCGATTTCCACTTCGGAGCCGGTGGCGATGATAATCGCGTCCGGTGCGCCTTCCCTCGCCTGCCACAGTGTGTACGCGCCTTTGTGAAGGTTGGCGGCAGACGGATATTCAGCGCGGTCAAGACACGGCAGGTTCTGCCTCGAAAGCACTAGGGCGGTCGGCCCGGACGAGTTCAACAGAGCCGCTCGCCACGCTTCGACCGTCTCCGCCGCGTCCGCGGGCCGGATAACCGTCACATTCGGCATCGCTCGCAGCGACATCAGATGTTCCACCGGCTGGTGCGTCGGCCCGTCCTCCCCCACTCCTATGCTGTCGTGCGTGAACACGTATATCACACGGACGCCCATAATGGCCGCGAGCCTTATGGACGGCCTCATGTAGTCGGCAAAAGTGAAGAACGTGCCCGCGTATGGAATCAGTCCGCCGTGCAGCGCGATCCCGCCGCACACGGCTGCCATCGCGTGTTCTCTGACGCCGAAGTGGATGTTATTCGCCGCGCGGTCGGTCGCGCTGAAGCTTCCAGACGCGGCCAGCCGCGTGTTGTTGCTGGGGCCGAGGTCGGCGGAGCCTCCGATTAGGTTCGGCAACTTTGCGAACAGCGCGTTCAGCGCCTTGCCCGACGCCGCCCGCGTCGCCATCGGTTTCGAGTCTGCCGGGACAACTCCCTCAAGCGCCGACTCCCATCCTTGCGGCAACTCGCCTTTCATCGCGGACATGAATTCCTGCGCGTCCGCCGGATAAAGTTTTTCATAAACCGAGAACAGCTTCGACCATTTAGACTCGGCGCGTTTGCCGCGGGCGACCGCCTTGCGCATGTGAGCGGCCACTTCCAGCGGCACGATGAATTCCGGTTCGAGCGGCCAGCCGAGCGCCTTCTTGGTGGCGACCGCGTTGTCCGCTCCGAGCGGAGAGCCGTGGGACTTCTCGCTGTCCTCCAGCGGGCTGTGCCGCCCGATGATGGTCTTGCAGATTATGAGAGACGGCTTGGAGGCATCCCTGCGCGCGCGGCGCAGCGCCTTTCTCACCGCCGGGATGTCGAACCCGTCCACCGGCCCTATCACCTGCCAGCCGAGGGCCTTGAACTTCGCCGCCACATTCTCTCCAAACGCCAGACTCGTCCGGCCTTCGATCTGAATTCCGTTGTCGTCGTAAAGGCAGATGAGTTTCCCGAGCGCGAGATGTCCCGCCAAGCTTGCCGCCTCGGTGGAAAGTCCCTCCTGAATATCTCCGTCAGAACAGACGACATACGTGTTGTGGTCCACGATATTGAAGCCGGGTTTATTGAAGCGGGCGGCGAGCCGCGCCTCCGCGAGCGCCATCCCCACCGCGTGCGCCAGCCCCTGCCCCAGCGGCCCTGTCGATATCTCCACGCCCGCCGCAAGGTCTCTCTCCGGATGTCCCGGAGTCCTGCTGCCAAGCTGCCGGAAGTTCCTCAACTCGTCCAACGGCAGGTCGTAGCCTGTGAGATGCAGCAGCGAATACAGCAGCATCGACGCATGCCCGGCGGACAACGCGAACCTGTCGCGGTCCGGCCACTCCGGGTTCGCCGGGCTGTGCTTCATGAACCCGTCGAAAAGCGCGTATCCCATCGCGGCCATTCCGAGCGGCGCGCCGGGATGCCCCGAATTGGCCTTCTGCGTGGCGTCCACCGCCAGCATCCTTATCGTGTTCACGCATTTGATTTCCAGTTCCGTTCCGATGTCTTTCATCATTTGCCGTCCCCCGTTCGATGTTGATACGCTTTGCTGATTTTAGTTTAAATGACAGGCGATAGTAAATAAGGGCGGGTTTACGGCAACGCGCCGCCCTGCCCCGCGCCGTAACCTGCAAGCTCCGTGAAAACGTCTCCCGACAGCCGTTCGCCGTCGATCACCGCCTCCGCACTGCCGAAGCCCGCCCATGTCCCGCCGCGCGCCGGGCCGAACGCCTTCGTCTCCTGATAAGGCATATCCTGCCTGATGGTCAGATGCGCGCGCAACGACGGCGCCGCCACCGCCCATTCAACCGGATAAACTATCCCCGTCTCAGAACTCTTCCGCCAACTCAGAGGCTCCAACACGATGTCCCGCGCGACCGAAACCCGGCCGTCCGCCCATTTAATCGTCGCCATCCTGTGAAACCTCTCTCCGGTGTCCGGCCTGCGGGCGACGAACAAATTTATGTCCGTTCCGTCTTCCATTTGGACGCGGAACCATTCCCACCCCGCGTTCTTGCCAGCGGCCCCCGCGGCGCCGTACTTATGGTCATACCACAGCGCTCCGCGCGCGCGCCTCGCCTCGCCGCCTATCCTCAACTCCCCCTTCGCCGTCATTCGCGCGAACGAATACATAAGAAAATTCTCGTCCGGATTCAGCCCGGCGCTTCCCGCGCCGCCCATGAAAAGCGGCCCTCGCTCCGGCTTCATCTCCAACTCGACCTCGAACCCTTCGCCCGCCAACCTCGCGCCGTATCTCCAGTCCTCCCAGTCGCGTCCGGGGCTTTTCTCGTTGACGAAATAATTGCCGTCGAACATCAGCCCCAGACTCTCGCTAATCGCCACTGGCTCTTTCTTCATCAAGACGCGGCTCTTCTCGTTTTCATTCGCGTCAAACATTTCCGGGCGCGGCGCGGCGCTGTCTTCCGCCGCAAGCTCCGCCCCCGCCTTGTCCATCAACGCGACGCCGTGGAACTTGCCGGCTGCCTTCTCCGTCAGACTGTAGAAAATAAAATGCGCCGGCGGCATGCCTCCGCGCCTCGCGATGACATACTCCGCCGATACCCCGTATCTTCTTCCTTCGTCGTCTTGGAGAACCCCGCACAAACGCCACTCTTCCACAGGAGAGCCGGCGTGCGGCTTTTCGTCGTCCGGAAGATTTATCAACGGAAGCGTCAGAGATACTTGAGCCGGAGCCGGGGCAGCGAACATTACCGCCGCCGCCACAACCGTCATCGCAGTTATTGTTATTCTCCGCATTTCTATTCCTCCGCCTCAAAGAGCCGCGCGCGTTTTGCGGGCCAACGTTAATTATACCAGAGCAAAGAGCGCTGAATGACATTCCGCCCAAAGCCGCGCGATGGGTTTTCCGGACGGCGCGCGTCAAACAGTGGCGCTATTGCTTTCGTTCGTTATACTAAAACAAAAACGGAGCCTATATGGGCAATCAGGATATGAAACGCGATAAACCATATATCGCTGTCGCGGCTATTCTGGGCGCGATAGTGTCGATCAGCCTGCTGCATTACCTTACGGACTTGCATCAGCACCTTATGCACGCCGCGTACCAGCGTCTCTATTACGTGCCGATAATATTCGCCGCGTACAAGTTCGGAGTGAAAGGCGGGCTGGCCGCGTCGGCAGCCTCAACCGCATTCTACCTTCCTCACATTTTTTTGCAGTGGGGCATGGGACACCACTTCGGAGACCAGATATGCGACATCGTTATGTTCAACATCATCGGTTGCGTTACAGGGCTGTTCTCGCAGAAGGAAAAGGAAATGAGCAGCAAGTACAAGGAAGCATACGAGATGCTGCAAAGCTCGTTTGAGAAGGCGAAGAACGCGGACCGGCTGGCCGCCATCGGCAGTCTTGCCGCGGCCGTCGCTCATGAGATACAAAACCCCATCAACGGCATCAAAGGCGCTCAGGAAATCGTCTTCGAAAAGTTCACCCCCGAAGACAAAGAATTCAAGTTCATCGGAATCGTCAGGAAAGAGATGTCCCGGCTGGAGGACATCGTCTCGGAGATATTGAATTTCGCGAGGCCGCGCGAGCCTAACATGCGCAGAACGGACATCGGCGCGGTGGTCTCTTCCGTGGCAGACATGTGTTGCAACCACGCGGCGGCTAAAGGCGTGGGGCTGCGAGTCGAGCCGAGCGCCGGCGACATTCACGCGAACGCGGACGCGGACATGATAAAACAGGCGCTGCTCAACCTCGCCCTTAATGGCATCGACGCGTGCGGCCCCGGCGGAGAGATTTCTATCAGCGTCGAGAAAGAAGACGGTCAGGCCGTCATCCGTGTGCGCGACAACGGCTCCGGCGTTTGCGTGGCCGACTTGGAAAAAATCTTCGAGCCGTTCTTCTCCACCAAAACCGCCGGAACAGGGCTGGGGCTGGCGGTCAGCCGCGGCATAATCGAGAAACACGGCGGAGACATCTCCGTCAAAAGCAAACAGGGCGAAGGGAGCGTTTTCGAGGCGCGCCTCGACGCGGAATGATTATGGCTGAAAAAAAGAAAAAAGCGCTTTTCGTCGACGACGATCCAAGTCAGGTCGAAGTCGCAAAATACAGGCTTGAAGAAGCCGGGCACATAGTAAGAACCGCCTCAAACGGAACAGAGGCGTTCGACGCTTTCCTCGATTTCCGGCCCGATGTCGTCATCACCGACCTAAAAATGCCCGAACTTACAGGCATGGAGCTTATGGTAAAAGTGAAAAGCGTCTCCCCGGACACCGTCTTCATCGTCATAACCGCGCACGGCTCAATCGATTCGGCGGTCGAGGCGATGAAAGCCGGAGCTTACGATTACATACAGAAACCCTTCGACCACAAGGCGCTGTTATTGTGCGTTGAAAAAGCGATGCGCGTCTCCAGCCTCATCGAAGAGAACAGATATCTGCGACAGGTGGCGATGGAGAACTTCCGATTTGAATCAATCGTCGGCGCGTCGAAGAAAATGAGAGAAGTATTCGGAGTCGCCTCGCAGGTGGCCCCGAAGAACGCCACCGCGCTGCTTCTGGGCGAGAGCGGCACGGGCAAAGAACTTCTTGCTAAAGCCATTCATTTCAACAGTCCGAGAAAAGACAAACCCTTCGTCGCGATCAATATGGCCGCCATACCGGAGAACCTGATCGACTCGGAGCTGTTCGGCCACGAGAAAGGCTCGTTCACGGGAGCGCACGCGGCGAGAACGGGCAAATTCGAGTTAGCAGACGGCGGCACGCTTTTCCTAGACGAGATCGGCAGCATGAAGCCTGATCTTCAAGCCCGGCTTCTGCGCGTCCTTCAGGAAAGACAGATAGAAAAAGTCGGCGGCTCCCGCCCCATCGACATCGACGTAAGGATTATCGCCGCCACAAATGAAAACCTTGAAGAGAAGATCGCCGCCGGCGAGTTCAGGGAAGACCTTTTCTACAGATTAAACGTGGTGACGATAACTCTGCCCCCGCTGCGCGAGCGGGTGGACGATATACCCATGCTCATAGACCGTTTCGTCGAAAAATTCAGCGTCAAGTTCGGCGCGCCGCGCATCAGGTTCTCAGACGACTCTCTCAGAGCGTTGCTTCAATACCCTTGGCCCGGCAACGTCAGAGAACTCGAAAACGTCATCGAGAGCTGCGCCGCAGTGAGCGCCTCCGGCGCTGTTTCCGCCGCCGACCTGCCAGAAAAAATACGCCGCCCCGGCGGAACCGCCGGACGCATCTTCATTGACCTGCCAGACGACGGCATTTCCCTCTATCAAATCGAAAAAGCCGCCATCGAGCGCGCCCTCGAAAAAAACAACTTCAACCAATCGAAAACCGCTCGCTTCCTTCAAATCCCTAGGAACACTCTTATCTACCGAATGGAAAAACTGGAGATACCGAAAAATTAGCGGCCTCACAGAAATTTTTTGACGCCCTGTTTTAACAATTTGAATCTTTCGAATGGATTCCCTCTTTTTGCTTCGGAATGACCGATATTCGTCAGAGCATCTGACGAATATCCGTCAAAACGCAATGGCTAAATATAATTATCCCTTTAATCAAAACGTTTTTTGCTTGGCGCGTTTTTTGCTTATTAACTGGCATGACGATTTTGACGGCATCAACTCAACTCCCGACTGAAAGCCCGGTTCTGTTTTGTCCCGCGAAGACGCGGATTCGCGGGTTGCGCATAAATCATTTAATAAAACAAAAAGGAGACCTGTTATGAAAAAAGATTTTCTCAGAAAGCCGGCCCTGCTGGCGCTCGCCATGTTTGTCAGCGTATTCATGTTCTTCTCCGCCGCTTCGCCGGGAAGCGCGCTCGATTCAGCGGGCAAGGAGAAAGCAAAGATTAGCGCGGCTAAAGACGCTGCGGCCAAAGCCGACGCGAAATACTCCGAGTGTTCATGCAAAAATGGCGGGGAATGCAAATGCGACGGCAAGTGCGAATGCAAACCTGCCTCCAACTGCAAATGCGGCGGCGGCTGCGACTGCGATGGAAAGAAGGATGGGAAAGACTGCAAGTGCGGCAAGAACAAATCCGCCGCCAACTGCGACTGCGGCAAAGGCTGCGGATGCGAAGGAACGAAAGCGGGAGCCGACTGCAAATGTGGCAAGAACAAATCCGCGACTAATTGCGATTGCGGCGGCGGCTGCGACTGCAAGGGCGAATGCAAATGCAAAAAAGGCGGCAACTCTGAAAAAGCCGCCTGCTCCTGCGGAAAAAGCTGTCCCCATGGCAAGGACTGCGCCTGCGGCTCCAACTGCAAATGCGGCAAATAATCCGATTCGGTTCCGGCCGCGACCGGGAATCAACGCAAATGAAAACGCCGCTCCCGATTCTTGCGGAGCGGCGTTTTTTTGCGCTCTCATGTGTCTGCTTCGCTGTTTGTCCATTTTCACCAATGCGGGTTAGGCTATTCAGGAACAAGTTTGGGGGGCGCGAACCTTTTTGTCACAGATTTTAGAGTTTATTCTATTTTCGGATTTTACTCGCAAAAAAAACTAGGCTAAGCGCTTATCGTTCGTAATCGGATTCGATTTGGCGCATGACGGAGCGGATGCTGAAAAGGTTTTCGATGCGCGCGCGGGCCGCGAGGGACATCGAGGAGCGGAGTCCGGGGTCAGACGCGAGCCGGACAAGCGCGGAGGCGAACGCCTCTGTGTCCCGTTCGGGAACGAGCAGCCCGGTTTCGCCGTCGGCTGTCACTTCGGGGATGCCAGCGTGCAGGGTGGAAACGCAAGGGACGCCCAGCGCGCCAGCCTCTATGAGGACGGTGGGCGTGCCTTCCATGTCTCCGTCTGCCGCGGTTATCGAGAATAGCGCGAATATGTCAGCGTCCCGGACGGCGGAGATGATTTCCGCGCGGGGCCTGTGGCCGAAGAATGAAATCCTGTCCGCGAAACGGCATGCGGAGGCGCGGGCAGAGGCCTGTTTTTCGAGAGGGCCGGAGCCGAATAGATGAAGCTCGGCTTCCGCCCCACCCGAGACGGCTTTTTCAAAAGCGTCTATCAGAAGCTCCATCCCCTTTTTCTCTACGAATCTGCCTGCCGAAACGATTCTGACTCGCGCGCGGTCGGTTGCTGGCGCGGGCGTCAGCGCCTCCGTGTCCACCGCCAGATGGTGTATTCTTATTTTTTCTTCCGGGCATCCGGCGTCCGCCAGACGTTCCGCCATGTCGGCGGACAGCGCGGAGACGACCGAGGCGGTCTTGAACATCCGGCGGTAACGAGCGGCGTGTCGCGGGTCTCTCAGGAATGCGGACGCGTCTATGCCGTAGAAAGAAACGGTCAGGGGGATGCCTGCCGCTTCCGCCGAGGGGGCGACCGCCGCGCCGACAGGCCCGTAATGCGCGTGGACGGCGGCGGGTTTTTCCCTCTTAAGCGCCGCGGTGAAATACGGCGAACTGTTCGCCGCTCTCCTCGCGAGCGCGTCCGCCTTCCTCTCCGTCAGCGAGCGCTCCGCAAGCGTGTGTACCGGGCCTCCAAACGGAAACATATCCATGTTTATGACCGGCTCGTTTGTAAGGATGAACGGCGAATACCGGATATGGTTGACCAACCTGTCGTATATGAAAGTTTCCGTCGGGCGGATATAGGGAATCAGAACGTGGGCTACGCGGGGCGAATCCGCTGCCTGCGGGGCTTCGGGATCGCTGTTATGGTTTTCCGCAACCATTATTTTGCCTTTAATTCGGTTTTCGCTATTTCTCGAACAGCTTGAAAACATCCTTGTCTGATAGAATCGAAGCGGCGGCTTGTTTTCTGGCCTTGAGGACGTCTGGCAGACGGGCCAGAGCGCCGGCAAGCCCTTTTAGATAGTGAGAATCGCCTTTGATAGCGGCGCGCGCCGCCTGCGGCGCCGCCCACGCTATGAGCGACGCTGTCATCCGGGGATCATGTATGTTCTTCCAAGCGAAAGTGATGAGGTTTTTCTGAATCATAGAGAGAATTTCGTCTCTGGAGAAAAGCCTGTCGGCGGTGACGGCGCCGAAGTGGATCATCTCGGCGGCAGGCTCGAAAATGATTTTCCAGCCGCGCCGCATGGCGCGCCATGAGAGGTCCAAGTCTTCCTGATAAAACGGAGAGAACAGAGGGTCGATGCCGCCGAGGGCGAGGAATTTCTCGCGGCTAACGACGGATTGTCCGCCCAGCGCGTGGAGAGTCAGCCCGCGCGCGCCGTCTTCTCCGGTGTCCACGTACCAAAACCTGCCCCGCTTGAACTCCGGGCGGCGGCGAGTGGCCTGAAGAGAGCCGTCCCGCCTGAAGACTTTCCCGGTGACCGCGAACGCGTCCGGGTCGTCAAAAGGCTCAAGCAGCGCCTCCAAGCATCCGGGGCGCAGAAGCATGTCGTTGTTCAGCAGAAAAAGATGTTCCCGTTCAGCAACTCTCGCGCCGTCGTTCAGGGCGAATATCGCTTTGTTTTCCGGCAGCCGGACGACCCGGCACTGAGGATAGTTTTCGGCGATGAATTCAGCCGTGCCGTCGCCGCTCGCGTTGTCCAGAATGATAATCTCGTCGTCCGCGCGCCTGTCCGTCGCGGCGTCCACTATGTTCGGCAGGCATTGTTCAAGTATGTCTCTGCCGTTGTATGTCGGTATCAGAATCGAACAGTTTCTCATAGTGATACGCAGAGCGTTTTATTCACCGGGAGGCTAAGCTGAACAACCCGCATCAGCGACGCCGCTTGAACGGGATTATTAGAGTCTCCGGGTGTTGCGCAAAACAAAAACAGCTTTGCCGACGCACAGATTTCGGCAATCCGATAACTAATTATACTATATCTCAGAGCCGAACGTTTTATAATGCCGGCGGAGAGAATTCCGATTTCAGTTTATCGATGATGGACACATCCATCAAGCCCTCGTCCCGCATCCAGTCTACCGTTTCGATGACGCCGATGCGCACATCCGGGTACTCAAATTCGTAGCCGAGGTCTCGGATTTTGCGGTTGCTGATGTCAAGCGAGGTCGGGAAGAAGCGGAGCGGTTCTTTTTCTAGGAGCGGGCGTTTTTTGGTTACGTGTTTAGCGAGAAGTTCGGAGATTGTGGCCGCGACAAGGCCCATTTTTGCCGACAGTTTGGGAGGCACGTAGAGAGGGATGGTGTTTTTATTCATCGCCGCGGCGATGTACCGGAAGAATTCGGCGATGGTGACGTCCGAGTTGTCCACAACGCCGTAAATCTGTCCGACCGCTTCGGGCTTAGTGGCGGCGAAGAGCGCGGCGCCGCCGATGTCTCGCGCGTGGATGGTTCCGAGTTTGTACTTGTCGAAATTCACGGGGATAGGAATAACCGGAAGCATGGCGAACGTGTCGAAGAACTGCATGGCGCCGTACTTGGCGCGCGGGCCGTAAACGATTCCGGGGCGGATGATGGTGGTGGGCAGCCCTTCCTCGGCGCAGTATCTAAGAGCGATTTTATCCTGTTTGTGTTTGGAGATGCTGTATTTGTCGATGGGCTTGACGGGGTAGTCCTCGCAGATGGGGAGAGTGTCGAACTGCTGGTTGCCGTACACGCCGCTTGTGCTCCAAGAAACGAAGCGTTTGATCCCCGCTTTTTTCGCGGCGGCGCACATGTTTTCCATGCCTGTGACGTTGACGGCGTTGAGCTGTTCCTCTGTGGCGGACCAGTCGAAGATGGCCGCCGGGTGAAGCACGATGTCTATGCCGTCCATGAGCGGCTCGACCTCGGCGAGGTTCGTGATGTCAGCCGGAACGAACTCGCAGTCCGGCGGCAGCCACTGCCGGTTCGCCCCGGCTATGTCGGTGGCCCTGAACGGGATGCCCCGCTCGTAAAGCAGGTCGCAAGTGTGAGAGCCTGTGAAGCCGCAAGCTCCTGTGACAAGATATTTATCCATATCGGTCTCCTCCCGCAAACCCATTTGTGAATTTTGTAACACACGCTCAGCATATCACACATCAGCATCCCGCACAACAAGCCGCTTATTTCGGCGCGCTCTTTAATGTCGCAGTCAAAAGCTTATAATGATTGGCGACGCGGGGGCGCGTTCGCGCCGCTCCCCGGACACGACGAAAGCGGCTTCTTATGGACGGCGTCAGCGGAAATGAATTGCTTTTCGACACCGAGATTGTGGTGTTCGACCTCGAAACGACGGGACTCAGCCAGAGGTTCGGAGACGAGATAGTGGAGATAGGCGCGGTGAAGGCGCGCGGCGCTCGCGTGGTCGGCGAGTTCCAGACGCTTGTCAACCCGCGCCGCCCGGTGTCGCCGGGCGCTTCGGCGGTGAACGGCATTACGGACGACATGCTATCCGGCGCCCCGCTCATAACCGAGGCTCTGCCCGCTTTTCTCGACTTCATCGGCCAACTGCCGCTGGTGGCCCACAACGCCATGTTCGACATCGGGTTCGTCGCTTGGAAGATAGCCGAGCTGAATATGCCTAAAGCGCGCAACCCGGTGTTCGACACCGTGAGGATGGCGCGCGCGCTGCATCCCGGGCTTCCCGGCGGATACAGCCTCGCGTCGATGGTTTCCCATTTCGGTCTTGAGGCCGGGCAGACACACCGCGCCTCCGGGGACACTATGGCCACTTGGCAACTGTTCCGCGCGCTGCTCGAGCCTGTCGCCGCCGCGCCGAACCCGCCTCTCACGCTGCGCCGCGCCCTTTCGCTTCAGGGCGGCTCCATGCAGTGGCCCCGCGTCGGCTTCGAGGACATCGTCTTCGCTCCGTCTTCAGCGGCTGAAAACATCCTCGCGCGCGCCATCGAAGGCAAATCCACCGTAGCCATCGCCTACAAATCTTCAGGCAACTTCCTCAGCGAACGGAACATCAAACCGATTAAGTTGTTCCGCTCATGCGGCAGAACATACGTCACCGCCGACTGCCTCCTGCGCAACGAACAACGCATCTTCCGCCTCGACCGCATAACTCATATAAAAGAATGAATAAAAGAATGAATAAAAGATGAATGGAAGGAATGTTAAGGGAAAACTTTTGAAAAAGTTTTCCCTTAAAATCCCTTTCAAAACTTCTCCTTGCGCGCGGCGAAGCGGGCGCGTTCGCGCCTTCTCTCCGCCGCGCTCATGTAAAAAGATATTGGGAAAGAGCTTTCAGTGGAATCTGTTTCTTAAAATGATTTCGGCAAGAAAAGAATCGTAGGGTCGACCCGTCGGGTCGCCCGGATAGGATGGCTCATTGGCATCTGTTTCTAAATGAATTTACATGGGGCGTCGGTGAGGAAGCGCGGCAGCGATTCACTCCCGACGCCCAGTGAAACGTTTTGAAGAGATTCAAAGAGAAACTTTTTCAAAAGTTTCTCTTTGTCTTTTCTATTCGCTTTTTTTGATGTTTACCAGCCGCAGGCGCAATCCAGCCACAGTTTATTCGGGATCGTCGAAGAGGGCGCGGGCGGCTTGTTCGAGACGCGCCGCTTCCGCCTTAAGCTCTTCATGCGGGGAGTCCATAGAAAGGCTTTTTTTGACTCGGAACGGTTTTCCGAAACGCACTTTTACCTCGACGGGGGTCCAGACGGGGAGCGCGGCGTAAACCTTTTTGTCCCGGATTGACACGGGGGAGAGCCACGGAAAAATCGCGTTCGCGCCGCGCGCCCACGCGGGAACTATGGGGACGCCGGTCTCTATGGCCAGCCGGATGACGCCTGTCTTGAAGGGGAATGTGGAATTGCCCTCAAAGAATGGGTGGATGACTCCCGCCGGGAAGATGCCTACGGTGCCGCCCGCGTTCAACACCTCCGCGGCCGCCGCCATAGCCTGTTTCACCTGTTCCGGGTCCGTGCTTTTTCCCCTGTTTGAAGCGATGGGGATGCAGCCTAGTTCCTTTAGGACGCCCCCTATGACGGGAGCCTTGAAAAGGTCGTCTTCGGCGACCCAGCGGACGGCGCGGCCTTGGCTTGCCGCTCCGACGGATATCAGCGCGGCGTCCAGAGGCCCGTTGTGGATGCCCGCGACTATCACCCCGCCTTTTCCGAACTGGGGCAGTTTCTTGTGGTCTATGATTTTAACTCTGTGCATCCGGCGGATCGGAGGCGCGAGAACCTTCAGCAGCCGCCAGTAAAGATCAGGCGCGTCTTCCCGGTAGTACGGCGATTCCGCCGGCGTCGGCTCCGCTTTTATCTCCATAGCGTTTCCCTCACCCTGTAAAGCTTCTATTAGATATATTCGAAAATATTATACCACAAAAGAGCCTGTTGAAACGAAAAAGCCCCCGGCTGAGAGGCCGGGGGCTTTTGATTGCTTGATGTTTGCCGTCCGCGTCTGAAGCGCGGCGGCTGGAAAACCGGATTACACGAGTTGTTCGAACACGTCGGCCATGGGGCTGATGTCCATATTCATGATGCCGGCTTCGCGCCAGTAAACGCGCGGGAGCAGGTTCTTCACGAAGAACTCGGCGGTCTTCGTCTTGGAGAAGTAGAACTTCGCTTCGGAGTTGTCGGCGATGATGGCGGCCTGAGCCTTTTCATCGGCGGCGCCCTTTTCGGCGAAGATGGCTTTCAGTTTGGCGTCCGCGACGGCGGCCTGTTCGGTGAGGAACACGGCGAGGATGACGTCGCCGAACATTTCAAGCAGTCCGCAGGCGTTGATGAGCGGAACGAATGCCTTCATGCTCTTTTCGCGTCCGAGGGACATGAACTTCATGATGACGCCGTCGAGTTTGGCTTTGGCGGCGCGGGTCAGGTCGGACAGCTCTTTGGTGGCTTCGTTCTTTGCGAGAGCGTCGAGGCGGTTGTTGAGTTCCATGACGAAGCTCATCAGAACGGAGCCTTTCTTCATGGCCATCTTGCGGCCCAGAAGGTCGAGCGCCTGAATCCCGTTGGTTCCTTCGTAGATTGCGGTGATCTTCGAGTCGCGGCAGTTCTGTTCCGCGCCGTACTCGGTGCAGTAGCCGTATCCGCCGTGGGCTTGAATGGCCATCTGGGTCACTTCGAAGCCGTTGTCGGTGCAGTAGGCTTTGCATATCGGGGTGAACAGTTCAACCCAGCCGCCGCACTTTTCGCGCATCTTCTCGTCTTCGTGGTGATGGGCAATGTCGATGTATTTGGCTGTGGTGTAAAGGAGCGCCCTCATGCCTTCGGTGTAAGCCTTCATGGTCATGAGCATGCGGCGGACGTCCGGGTGGTTGATGATGGTGACTTTGGGGGCGTCCGGGTCCTTCATGTTGCGGATGTCGGAGCCTTGCACGCGCTCTTGGGCGAACTTGAGGGCGAGCTGGTAGGCGCCTTGCGCGAGGGCGTGGCCCTGCATGCCGACCATCAGCCGCTCTTCGTTCATCATCAGGAACATGTACTTGATGCCGCTGTAGATGTCGCCGATGAGTTCGCCTTCGCAGTCATTGTTGTCGCCGAAGTTCAGGGTGCAGGTGGGCGAGCCGTGGATGCCCATCTTGTGCTCGATGCCGCTGCACACCACGTCGTTGGAGCCGGTCACTTTTCCGCTCGCGTCGAACTTCATCTTGGGAACGATGAAGAGGCCGATGCCTCTGGTGCCCGAGGGGGCGCCGGGGGTGCGGGCCAGCACGAGGTGAATGATGTTCTCGGTCATATCGTGGTCGCCGAAGGTGATGAAGCTCTTCGTGCCGACGATTTTGTAGAAGCCGTCTTTCCCCTCGATGGGGGTGGCCATAGTCTTGGCGGCGCCCACGTCGGAACCGGCCTGCGGCTCAGTCAGACACATCGAGCCGCCCCATACGCCGGTGAGCATCTTTTCGAGGTATGTGGCTTTCTGGGCGTCCGAGCCGAACACGTCGATGACGGCGGCGGCGGACTTGGAGAGGCCGGGCAGCATGGTGAACGAGGTGCAGGCTCCGGTGAAGATTTCGCCGGCGGCCGTGTTGATGATTTCGGGCGCGCCCATCCCGCCGTATTCCGGGTTCGCGGGCAGCGCTCCCCAGCCGTTCTGCACGTACAACTGGTACGCTTCCTTGAAGCAGTCCGGGGTGGTCACTTCGCTTGTTTCTTTGTTGTACTTCGCGCCTTCCTGATCCGACGTTTCATTCATCGGAGCGACTTTCTCGATGGAAAGCTTTCTGGCCTGTTCGACCATGTCCAACAGCATCTCAGGATCGAAACCTCTCTCCTGAAACACGGGCAGACTGCACAAATCGTTCAGGTCGAGATACTCGTTCAGGCAGAACCTGATGTCCCTGATGTCAACGCGGTAATCTGGCATAACTCCTCCTCTTTATACTTGAAAGTATTTGATTTGAACTCCTTCTCCACGGTGGCCGGGAGGGCGGTCGGCGCGCGGCTTGTTGATTTTTTCACAAGCCTCGCTCTAAAAAAAACGCCTCCCCTTTCCCAGCGCACGTTAGACTATATTCATATTCGCGCGGCGTGTCAATGAAAATATCCTATTAATGCGGCCTTGCGGAGAGGCGCGCGCAGGGGTCAGAATCGGGCGTCCATCATCTCCGCCACGCCTATCGCGTTCTCCACTTTCATCCTCCGTCCTCCGACCGCTTCGATGTGCCCGTTGAACACTCCCGCCGGCTGGAAATAGTTTATTCCGGCCCCCGGTATGACGAACTTCTCATGCTTGTCGTGCAAGGGCGTGAAAACGACGTCCGCCCGCCCGCTTTCATCTGATATCCGCCACGGTTTCATGCGCCGTTTCGGGTCCATCTCGAACCTCGCCGCGCCCAAGAACGAAATCGCGTTTTGCGTCCACACACAGTTTTCGTTGTTCGCCGATTTGTTGTCGGCGGTTTCGTGGTCGCCGATGTTCAGCCCGGCGATGCCGCCTTCGGGGTCTCGGAAAGCGAACGTGGCCCACCGCCACACTGTGCGGCGCGGGAACACGGACTTGTGCTCGTCCATTATGGCTATGTCCCGCTCCGGGTCGAGTTCGATTTTCTGTCCGCCTATCCTTACGCGGCCTCCGGCGGGCATCGCCGCCTTGTGGGTGTATATGAAACATCCCTCGTCTCGCAACGGGAAACACGCCGTCAACGGTTGCGTCTCGGAAAAATCCTCCCGGACGCATATCTCCATCTCCGCCGAGGGCGTCCGCGCGTCTCCGTCTATGGCCACCGATATCTCGTGGATTCCCTTGTCGAGCGCGCCTTTCGCCTCCACCTCGAACCCGCGCGCGCGGCATTCGCTGACGCCGCCGTATGCCGACCGTCCGAGACGCGCGGTGCGGCCGGGCGCGCTTTTCATCCACCTGAGCATCTTGCCCGTCTCAAGGTTCACCGCGTACACGTTCGCCGAGCCGAGATATTTCGCGTCCTGCAAAAAGACGGTGAACATCCAGCCGGGGGCCGTGATAACGAAACCGAGCCACTCCTTGAGGCGCGCCTCCCGGAGCGGGCGGAAAGCGAGAGGCCCGCTGGGCCGCGCGTCGCTCAGGTTCATCCGCCTTACGGGCGCGTCGAAAAAACCGAAGTTCATTTTTCCGCCGCTCACTATAGAAGCGGGCGCTTTCTCCAGTTTCCTGTCCATCTCCGTCAACTCCCTCCGTCTCCGAAATCATAATCCGGCTCCGCCGCTCCGTCTCGAATTGCCGCAAATATTTTCATGCGGGAGCAATGCGGGTAGAATGATAGAAGACAGAATATTAGAACTAGTTAGAGGAATAAAATGACTGAAAAAAGAGCGGCAGGCGAACGAACGCGGCGGACATCGATCAAAAAACTCCGCGCGGCGTGTTTTACTCGGCTGCTGACAGTGTTGGTCGCGGCTGTCTTTGTTGCGGGATGCGGCGGCGGGACATCTACCACATACGCCGTCGCGACATCCGCGCCGCCCGCTGTCGCTATCAACGCCCCGGAAATACTTTCGTCGACATCCGCGAGGCTCAGTTGGTCTATGAGCGCGTCTCCCAAGTTCCACAGCTACAAGCTCCGCCGCTCCACGTCTCCCGGCGTCACAGAAAGCTCGACGCTTGTGGCGGCGATAAGCGGCGCGGCTCAGACATCCCGCGACATTTCGGGGCTTTCGAGCGCGGCGACATATTATTTCAAGGTGTATGTGTGCGACTCCGCCGGATTATGCTCAGGCAGCGCGGAGGTTTCGGTTAGAACAAGCGAGAGGCTGACAGCGCTGCAAACCGTAGACGCGAACGCGGAAGGGGCGTTTCAGAACGGCTGTTTCTGCCGCGTCTTCCATAGAAGCTCGACTAACCGGTTCGTCGTCACATTCAGTTCCGGGCTGGCGGAGGACCCGTACAACGCGTACAAGGAATACGGAGCGGGCTTCGGCGCGCCGGTCGCATCGGGAGCGTTCAGGACGGTCTTCGGAGGCGACTACGCCGCGGCGATGGTGGCCGACTACTACTATTTGCTCACCGGCGGGCCCGGCGGCTGGCTCCTGATTAAATATGACCCCGCTTGGAACGAGGTCGCTTCCGTCAGCGTCCCCGTGGATTTGCCTGTGGAGAAAAACAACGACCAGATGCTCGCTTATGTAAACGGACTGCTGGTGGCAAGCTCGCTGCATCACGACCCGGACGAACCATCGGATTTCGAAGGCACACACCACCGATTCTACACGACTAATCTTGTCTACCAAGGCAAACGAATACTCAAGGACGTCCGGCATGTGAACGGATCGTCGATGCTGTTCGCCGACGGGGCATACCACCTCTTCTCGTCTGAATCATGGCATGGCCAACTGCTCTCGCTGAGCTACGATTCGAACTGGAACTTTATCGGTTCGCGGGAGCTTACATCCGACGGCGGCAGATGGCCCCAAGGCGCGTTGCGCATCGGCGACATATATTACGTCGCTTACGTGACGGACGCAGCCAACCCGCCTGCCGGGATAAAACTTGCCGCGCTGGATTCGGACTGGAACCTGCTGGAGACAGTCCGAGTGTTCGACGACCCCGATTTTCTCACCGCGTCAGACAGGCCGTGGCTGTTTCATAAAGACGGCGTCCTTTACGTCTCCTATGACGTCGCCACATTCAGCGACCCCGGCAGAGTCGAAAACAGGGATTGGACCTGCCACATCAAGTCGTACAGGATAAATTACTGACGGATAACGGGGCTTCGACCCGGCTGAGCTTGGCGAGGCCGGCCCAGCGCAAAACAACGAGCATGGCGAGGCCGGTCATCGGACGTTTCATGAATTGCCTTCCGATTAGCTCGCTTTTTCGTCTATTCGGGCTGAAATCGAAGAGTGGCATGCGACGCTTGGCGAATCGAGCGAGACCGAGGCAGCATGTTGTCTCGGATTCGACCGAGTTCCTGTCTACGTTTCAACGGGGTAAATCGCGCTCATTCGATTCTTCAGTTTTTTCATGTGAAATATCCGGGTTAGACCTGATATGCCGTTCCGATATGCGGATGAAACAGGGGTTGTACGGGCGACCCGACGGGTCGCCCGTGTCGCGCTTAAGGGAAAACTTTTGAAAAAGTTTTCCCTTAAAATCCCTTTCAAAACGTTTCATGCTAGCGCCAAAGTCAGAGCTTCGCTTCTGACTTCGGCGCGTGTCATGTGAAAAGATATTGGGAAAGGATTTTCAAGAGGAATCTCGTTCAAAAATGTCTTGCATGGGACGTCGGGAGAGAAGCGCGTCAGCGATTCTCCCCCGACGGCCAGTGAAACGTTTTGAAGAGATTCAAAGAGAAACTTTTTCAAAAGTTTCTCTTTGGCCTTTTTCTTCACTTCGTTTTTCCTCCGTCTTCCCTCCTTTTTCTCCCTCCCCCTTTTTTCGCGCGAATCAGGCGGCTTGAGGAGCGGCATCGGGAGGGAGGTCCACCCTAGCGCGCAGGATATTGCGGTCCGCCTCGGTGGCGATTCCCGCGTCCATCAGGGCGACGATGTCAGAGACGGAGGCGAGAACCACTTTTTCCCTTCTGGGCCGCCATTCGAACGACGGGTAGCTTTCGACGTCCGCGAAGTTGAAGTCCACCAGCCGCCTTATTACCTGTTCGGACATCACGGATTCGGCGATGTCGCGTCGCAGGAACGACACATAGTCTTCGAGAGTGTCGGCGTGGACGCTGCCGAGGGCGTAGGAGCCGCAATGAGCGCCTTCGCCGGTGGTGAGGGTCTGACCGAGGATGCCTTTGACTATCTGGCGGTCGTGGTACTCGACGGCGGACTCGAAGCCCGCGTCGCCCGCCGCCGATATGAACTCGATGTCCATGTCGTCGGGAATGGTAATGGCGGTATTGTTGACGATGTCGCGCAGGACGCGTTTGAGGTCGGCCTGACGGGATTCCGGGGTGGCTCCGGCAGGATATTTGCCGACGCGCGTGGGAGCGCCGTACGTCTCAAGATAGATGTTCCACCACTTCAATAGGAAATCCTTGCTCCACCAGTGTTTGTAGACCGCGCGCAGGTCGGAGCGGCCCCACGGACGGTTGAACTCCGGCAGATAGGTGTACACCACGAACTTCCAGAGCGGCAGCTTCGAGCGCCGCCCGTTCTCGTCGATCAGCTCAAGCCCGGTCAGGTTGCCGAACGGGTCGATCTCGAACTCATAGTCGCGGGGATGCTTGGGTTTGATCGCGTCGATCCGCCATCTGCCCGCGTCCTCGCCCGATTCGACGGGCTTGAACACCATTTCGGAAATGCTGTAGCCGTGGACCAGAGCGTTCATCACCCCGAAAACGGTCTGAACGACGGAGCCGCGCATGAGTTCAAGAGAGCGTTTGGCGAACGCGGCGATGTCGGCGTCGCGCTTGCCGGGACCGCCGGGAACCACGTCCCAGTCGGCGCTTATCACGGCGAACCTTTTGTAGTTGATCGCCATGCGCACCTGCGCGTCGGTCATCATGCGGTCGTAGGTTTCTAGCCCTTTTCCGGCGGCAAGCTCGTCCGGGTTGACGAAGCCCGTGAAACCGCCGGGGCCGCGCTGGCGCGCAATCTGCGAATCGACGCCGCGCTCGCGCTCCGCTCCCGCCGGGACGCTCCCAGCGCCAGCGCTTTCGCCCTCCGCTCCTCCTTCGGCGCGCGCGGAGTATTCGGCGACGCGCCCTTCCGCCCTCGCGGCTCTCCTATTCCTAAAAAGATTCCCTATCGTTTCCATAGCTTTCATTCTCTTTCCCCCTTTTGAGTTGTGGAGCGAGAGGCGTTCAGGCGGCAGCTTCGTCCGCACCGTCTTCCCCGACGCTCAGAATTCTTTGCATCTCCCTTATGCTTTCCTCCCTGCGCTCCCGCATGATTGCGGCGTCCGCCATGCGCGAGAATATCCGCTTGAGTTTCCTCGAAAGCCCGGACTGGCTGACGCCGTAGTAAGAAGCGATTTCGCGCGAGGTGTATCCGAGTTGGCTGAAACGCAACACGATGCGCTCGGCCTCGTCGAGGCGCGCGCGGGCGAACGTCTCAAGGTCAAGCTGTCTGGCCAGCCGCTCCTCCCAGTCGGGCAGAAGCGCCAGAGCGTGATAAAACCCTTCCGACCTGTCGAACAACGGATAGTTCATAGATATCTCCCGGCGGAGTCTAACCGGTCAGGAGCGAAGCCGCTCGACCGTTATCCCCGTCCCCGCCGCTTTCGCGGCCTTCACCTTTTCCGCCATCGTCCTGAGCCTCGACACGAACACCCGCCGCGCCAGCCCCAGAACGAGCGCGTTCCGCGTCGAATCCCCCGTCGGCGACCTCTCGAAATCCGCTATGTCGCGCTCGATGTCCGCCAGAGCCGCGTCAAGCGCCTCCGCCGGCAGTTCGCCGTGTATCGCGTGCCTGTCGCACAGCTTCGCCGCCATCTCCATCTGCGCCATCTCCCCCAGATGCCCGCACGAGCGCTCTTCAGCTTCCTTTCTTGTCTTCATGCTCACATCTCCCTTCTTTGAAATTCGCAATTTCTCATTGATTTATTACGCTTTTTTGAGCAGTTATTTCGCAATTCAATGTTTTGGCATTCCGTAATACCTGCAAAGTCACCAGTTTTCCATCTCTTTTTTAATGAAAGGCTCGTCTGAAGGCGCGCGCGCGGATTTCGCCGCCGGAGGGACGCGCGGAGAATCAGTGGGGGAGGATGCGACCGATTCGCGTGGGCCGGAGTCCAGCACGCCGGAAAGGATGTCGCCGAGCGAGCGCCCGCGCCGCGCGCCCGCCAACTGGTCGTAGCAATCGGCGTGGCGGAAATGGTCGGCCCCCCGTTTCGCCCACTCGTACCCCTCGATATCGCCGTTTTCATCTCTGACGGGCCTTCTGACCATCGCCCCCATCTGGGGTTTGAACAGGTCTTCGATGACGGGGGCTTTCGGCAGCCTGACCTCAAGCCTGCGGTATGCGGCGGCCGCGGCGTCCAGCGCTTCCGTCCGGTTCACCGCCACCGAGCGCTCGGAGACGTTCCACCTCGGGCCGCCCCGGGCCGATTCCACATAGTGGCAGAGGAAAACTCTGCCGGGAAACATCGCCGCGAAGTCCCGCGCGGAATGCGTGTTCGGCATGGCGTCGATTACGCAGGAGCGGACGTCGTAATTGCGCATCAGGCCGGGCAACCCGCCGAACCCGTCAAGAACGCCCGCCCACACGACCCGCCGTATCCCCTGCTGCCGTTCGGAAATCACCACATGCAGTTCGTCGCCCTGATCCACGCCCATCGTGCAGGCGGACCCGCGAGGCGCAAGCCCGTAGTCGCCGTCGCACGCGTCGAGCGCGTCCCGCGTCAGAGACGTCGTTTTATCCTCATAAGGAAGCCCTATTCTGGAATTCCAAAAATCCGCGATATGGCGCGTATTACGGAAATCGTCGAGAATTGCGCGGGTCATCGGAGCGCCCCGCTGCACCACCTGAGACCAGAGTTGAGAGAACTGGAAGCCCGCGATGTCGCGACCGGGCATCTCTGCCACCCAGCGCCCGGAGGCGGCGTCCAGCGGGGCCGCGCACGCCGCGCACCCCAGATAGACCTCCCCTCCCCTCTCGTACAGCGTCCGCTCCGGCCCCCCGTTCTCCCTGAACTCCAGTTCCGGGCGATTCTCTTTTCCGCAACGCGCGCACCGCAGCGTCCAATGCCTCTTGTCCGACCGCTCGAACAGCGCGTCTATGCCGATTCCCGACACGGTGGGGGTGCACGCCTCCCGCACCAGCGCAAGCTCCGAGTGCGAAACCCTTTTCAACGCCAACTCGTAGTCCGCGGTGGACACCTTGTCGCGCTCGTCTATCATTATCAGGTCAGCCGGGACGGAGGATGTTGACACTTTGGATTTCATGCCTCTGAAATAGAGCGCGCCGGACACCGCGCCGAAGGCGTCCGTGAACTGGGTGTATCCGGCGTTGTCGATGCCGCGCGAGCGGGCGGACAGTCGCGCGCTGCCGGAGATGATGGGCTTGACCCTGTCGTGAGCGAAATCGCGGATGTCCCGCGCGGTGGGAAAAAAATAGATGGCGGTCCGCGCCTGCCCGGTGTCCAAAGCCCACAACGCGTCAAGAATCCCGAACAGTGAACCGCCCATCTGCGCGGCCTTGCGTATCACTATGTGCGGAGCCTCGCACTCGTAGACGCCCCTCTGATACTCGTGCCCGGCGAATGAAAAAGGACCGCCCGCCAGCGTTATGTTGCGCGTCGCCCACTCGACGCGGGACACCCGCGCGCCCGCCCGCCCCGCAGCAAGCCGCAACCCTATCTGCTCGGCGGACGCCCGCAACTCCTCCAGCACCGCCTTCTGAGGCTCCGTCAACGCCGCCGCCCTGCCCGCCGCTCTCGCCATCGTCCCGACTCCTCTCTCTCCTCAGCCCGAATTCGTCGATAGAGCCGCCGAACCGGGGCGATTTTCACAGCGGCGAACTGCTTCGTTGCTGCCGCGTTTTTTGTTCGGTAGGGGCGCGGTTTCCGCGCCCAATAACTGCGACAATTTGGGGCGGGGCAACCCCGCCCCTACTTCGAAAGCGCGTCTTTAGCCTCGCATTTCATCCGCTCTGAACAATCGCTGCCGAATCCTAACAGCGAATTCGGCTCAATCTTCCTTGCCGTCTTCCCCGCGCCCTGCCAGACTGACCGAATCAAACGCGATCGCCAGCCGCCCCGCCATCTCCGCCGGCGACGCCCCGGCGTCCATCGTCTCCACTGCCTCTATCACCCTCTCCCTCAACTCCGCCACCAGCGCCGCGACCTCCTCGCCCGTCATCAGCCGCCTCTGCCTCTCCTCTATCCGCCCCACCTTGTCTATCGCCGCGAACAACTCCCCCGACAGGCTCTGAAGCCTCTTGCCGTGAATGTCCAGCGCCCCGTTGTAACTGTCTATCTCCCCGCTGCGTATCATGTCCAGCCTCGAAAGATGCTCGTCCATCAGCGTCCTCAACGTCGCCACTCCGGACTTCAATTCCATCAGCGCCGGGTCGTCCCGCCACGCGTTTATCCTGTCTTTCAGCCTCTTTCCCCTGACCGCCACGCCGCCATGATGCGCGCGCCTTCCGCTCTCCCTCGACGCCTTCTGCCTGCATCCCTCTCCCGTCTTCTCTGAAATTTCCGAACACTGATTCTCAATTCCCTGATTCTCTTCCATCGAAGTCTCTCCCCTGAAACGCGCAGCCCGCGCGCTTGTTTTGTGTTTCCGTATTACATAATTGCCACTTCTGATGGGGTTTTTTCTCTGCCACCCCGCAGACAATCAGGCCGCAGCCCCTGACGCTATCCGCTCAAGGCAATCCATGCATACGTCGCCTTCAGCAATCGCGCCACTGACCAGACTCATCCGCCTGAACGCTCCTCCGCAAACCGCGCAGGGCGCAAACCCGAACGGCGCTCGCGGCCTCGTCCTGCGAACCGGCGACAGCTTCAACGGCTCGCTCATCCTCGCGCCGCAGCGCGAACATGCGAACTCCTCCCTTTCACGCTCCCTTTTCCCCGTGCCGACCCAGTAGTGGACGCATCCGGGATTCCCCCTGACAATCCACTCGCGGCATTGCGCCGCGCCCGCCGCCGCCGTTACCTGCTGTGATAGATTCATTCCCTTCCTCCGACAAGTTTTCCGCCGCTTCCTCCTCGATCCGGCAGAGGAATAACGGATTATTTGTTTTTATATTGTTATTCACGCCCGCCTTGCCCGGCGCTATAATAAACGAGGCAAAGCAGGCGGCCGGCCCTTGATCCAGCAGCAGCGGGCCTCCCCGCCGGGAACACATTTCCGGCGCTCGGAGCGCCGGAGGGCTGGCCTACTGCTTATGCCAACTATATTACCGGATTAGGTAGGTGGTTGTCAAGTGGGCGACAGAAATATTTTTTCTTCCCGGCTCCACGAAATCGTCATGGACTTAGTCGAGGGAACAGGCAGGGCGCAGACGGCGGCCGACCTCGGCCTCACAAACAACTTCTTCTCTCCCAGCAAATACAGCGCGGACAAATTCGCCGGAAAGCACATCGGCCATCTCGACGCGCTGGAAGAATATTTCGGAGTAGACCTGCTGGGCGGAAGCGCGAGCGCTCTTGCCCGCGAGATCGAACGCGCAGAGTCGGACGGCAAACTTACGCGACACGACCGCAACGCCATACTCTCAATCGTCCGCGCCGCGCGCGAAAGGGCAGACGCCCCTCTGCGCGGCAAATCCGCCGTAGATGAAATCGCCAAACGCGGACGCTCAGGCCGCTGACACAACGACCCGCATGAGCGCTGATAGGCGCGCCGCCTCTCTTTCCTCCCGCCCTCTCTTCATTTGGGCAGATACACAGAGATGCACACCCAGTCTCCTACGCACTCTATGTTTTCACGGTAGATATCTTTTCCAGCAAGTATCCATCTGACTATCTCTTCTCTCTTCTCCTCGTCAAACTCTTCTATTTGTCTGTCCAACACCGCACCTCCCCCTAAGAGGCGCTGTACGCGCGTTCAGTACCCCGATTGTATCAGACGGTTGTGACAAAAAAAGCCGCCGCCCGGCAATAAACGCGCCGCTTATCCCGGACGGCGGCCCCCTGCCGCTGTCGCGGCAAGGCGATAAGTGCATGTCACATCTAAAGCGGCGCGTTTCTCCCCTATTCTGCCACTCCCCGCTTAACAGCGCCGTTAAGCGTTTTAAAAAAGAAAAAAGATTAAGGGAAAACTTTTGAAAAAGTTTTCCCTTAAACCCTTTCAAAACATTTCCTTGCGCGCGGCGGAGCGGGCGCATCCGCGCCTTCGCTCCGCCGCGCTGATGGGAAAAGATATTTGGAAATGGCTTCAGAGGAATTCTGTTCATGGCGGTTGGCGTCGGCGGAACCGTATAGGCGACCCGCCGGGTCGCCCGGAGAGGTTGTCAATTTTCCCCGTTGCCTAAGCCACCTTGGCAACGTTGTGCAAGCAACGCCGATTATTTTTATGATGATTATTAATGGAAAGCGTGAGTAATGAAGTGTATTGTATTACTGTCTTTTTCGAATAATCTCTTTGCCGCTCTCATATTAAATAGAATACAAAACTAATATTTAAAATGGTACAGTCCAAAATACGATGAAATGAAAGCGGATCTCGTTGGCGGGTAAATTTCAATTTCACGAATATAATAATCGACAAATACTTTTTTATGCTTATTTGGCTGACCTAGTTCAATTACATCTACAAAACCGTTGCACATGCTTCCTGCAAAAAGAGTGTTGTTCTTTTCGTCCAACTTAATATTTCTTACTCCGAATACGGTAGGGATCACATTCTTTTTGCGCAATGTTTCTCTGTCGAGAACTAAAATTTCAGATTTGAGTGGCAGCGCTATATATAATTCATTTTTTTTGCTGGAGATTTCTATTGCTCCCTGATACAGCCCGGTTTGAAAATCTTGGACCTGATTCTCTTTCACATTGTAAACAATAGAATAATTGTATCCTCTATAATGCGTCAAATAATACACAGGTTCATCGGGGTCGGAATCAATATACTCATTTGTCCATACTGTTTCTGGACTTCTGAAAGAAGTCACAGTTATCGGGTCTAGGGTGTCTGCATCCAGAACCCATGCGTAGTCATCTTCCGCAGTTACAATAATTGTTTTCGATTTCTCATTGTATTCAACTCTTCGAGAACCATTTCCAAAGAGTTCATTCGATACATTGACCTTTTCCAGTGTGTCAAGATTGAATACATGAAGCCTTGAATCATATCTGGAGGCATGATACAATTCGCGTCTTTTCTCGTTTATGAGTAAATCCTGCAATTCAGTATTTAACATGGGTTTTACTAAAGGTTTTTTGTCAAGATTAGAAACATCAAATATCATCAATTCAGCGCCGTCCATTTTACAAGCAAACAATCTATGCGTGGTCTCATCTACTTCAAGTGAGTAGAAACAACCTACTTCTAAAGTTGATATTTTGTCGTCTCTCTTAGTTTCGAAAAAACCTTGCCCAACAATAAGTGGCATTGTACATGCAATAATGATGCTTCCTCCAACAGACAGGGATAAAATATCTGCAATATGACGGCGCCTGCTTTTTACAGTGATGTTAAAAATATGGAGTTTAGAGTTTTTGAATATATATAAAATAAATGAAGGAAAAAAGATTTCAAAAATACCCGGAATTATCATAAACACAGTAAATAGAATATTAATGATTCTAGATCGAGCCATTATTAAATCAAGCTTTTCGAAATCAACCTTGTTTAACATAAAAACAACCCAAAGGAGTATTACTGGCAGAGGAAGCAGAAAAATATGAAGTTTATTCGTTTTTGTATATCCATATAGAATTACAACAAAAAGAAACAGGATTGAAATGATAAATATTGGAGCTTTGAGATTATTCTTAAATGCATAGACCATGAAATATATCATGGACGAAACTATTATCAACTTTAAAAGAAAGATAAAAAAATATTTGCAATAATAATATGCTCTAAACAACTCTATTGAGCGAAAAATGCCCTGTTTGTCTGCGTAAATACCAAACAAACTCATAATATATTGAATGTTTTCCGATGAAGATAGTAATTTGTCAAAGTTGATAAATATAAAGATGCCTGTGAATATTGTTATAAAAAAAAGAATTCTCGTGAACTGAAAAAGAAACAAGCAAGCGGGTTGGTAAAATGCATAACAAATACTTTTTTTTAACACTAGTTTATTCCTTTTTAGAAAAGATCTTATATCCTCTAATTATTTCCCGCGTCTATTTTGACAGATTTGTGCAATGCTATCACGAAACCTACAACAAATCCAGCGCCATCAAAACTAAAATGCTTGTTACAGCAATCGACATCTTGCGCTGTTCGATTATGGGCGGGGTTGAGGGCGGATTAATTTGCGGCGGGAGAAGAAGCGCGGAAGCGATTCGCTCCCGACGGCTATTGAAACGTTTTGAAGAGATTCCAAAGAGAAACTTTTTCAAAAGTTTCTCTTTGGCCGCCGGAGGCGCGGCATAGACTTCTGTTTTGACATCGGCTTTTTTCAAAGTCTTTGAAACAAATAGAGAAAAACATCGGCGCGGGAGGCGCGTTTAATTTCCATGAGGCGGCGTATGGTGTCCCTGCGCGGGGAAGCTCCTATGAGAGGAGCCAGATAGACAGTGTTGCGGGCGCGTCTGAGGGCGGGGTCGGAGAGCGCTTTCTTTATCTCGTCGTAGTGCCGTTCCGGCAGGGCGTCGCCGACGACGAAGTTCACAGAGACGCGCAGGTTTTTCATTGAAGAGTTGATGGAGGAAGCGCGGGCGAGCGCCTCGCGGGCGTCCGGCGCGGAGAGAGGCTTTCCGAGCGCCCGCAGCGTTTCTTCGTCCAGCGATTCCAGTCCGACATTGACGACGGACTCGAAAGGGAGAGCGTCAAGCGTTTTCAGGTCTGCGGCGTCCGCGCCGAGCAGCGCCCCGGCGGAGCCGAACATGAACAGCCTCGCCCCGTTGTGATAAGAGCGCGCGAAATTGAAGCGTTCATAAGCCGCGAGCGCGGCCCTCTCTATCGTCTCAGCGCCCGCCGCGAGAGCGTCGTTGCCGGCGGCCAGCAACGCGTTGTGGTTGACAAGGTCGGCCCCGTAGAAATCCGCCAGCGCGTCTATCTGCGAGAGGATGTTTTCCGGGGAGCGGACGTTGAACCCCGGCTCTCTGAAACCGCAGAATCCGCACTGGTAGCAACAGCCGTCCGCCACCGCGACCGGAACCACCTCGTAATCGACTTCTATGGCGTCCGGGGGCAGAACGGGCACGGAGCAACCGATGATGTCGCGCAGCCGTTCGGCGGACGCGGCTAGGGCTTCGCGCCCGTTGCGGCCCGCCAGCGACAGAAATTCGACGGCGCGCGGATGAGAGCCGGGAGGCGGAGACGCGGAGATATCGCGCGCGGCGTCTGCCAGAGCCTCGAAAGCGGCGAGCGCCTCCCCGATGAACGACCTGTCGAAAGGCCGCTCGTTGAACACTTCGGGGTCGTCGCGCCCGGTGTACGGCACGTAGTAGGCTCCCGTCAGCGCGCGGGCGGACTCGTACCCGAAGACGGCGTAGTACACGAAATCGTTTGCGGCGGTGCGTTTAAGCCTCTCGCGCGCGTCCGGCCACGCGGGCGGTTTGCCGCCGACCCATTTAAGTTGACCGTTCAGATTGAAGTCGAACTCGAACCCGCGCCACTGGACCCGCGCGAACAGGCCGTAGTCCGCCGGGTAGCTGAGTTTCAGCCAGTCTCGGCGTCCCGCACCGAAACAAACCTCAATGCCACCAGCGCGAAACTTCTCCATGCGGAATATTATCCCGCATTTTTTCATCGGCTATAATGCAAATATAAAAAACATAACAAGAGAGAACTTGATTTTCGTTAAACGCAACCGCTGATTTTGCTAGGCTTTTCCCTGATGTTTGACAGGCGGCTAATCAATCTGTCAACGCCTGTCGAAGGATTGCATGTTTCGCGGTTGCCATCGCCCGCGTGTTTTTCCCTCAACTGAACCGATCGTTGCGCCGCCGCTTCGAGTCTGCTTTCAAGCTCTATAAACAGCCCTTTCATGTTCTTGGCGTATCCCGGAATCCATTCATATTTCAGGATTCTCGCGACATTGTGACGATCAATGTGAGCAGTCTGATCCTGAAAATGCAGAAGATACCATAGCTCGAAGCAAGGATTGGATGCAGCCGCTCCAAAGCCGTTGTCAACAGCCATCTTTACGGCTTCATCAAAAGAAGGATGATCGTCTCTGTCGAACACGCACCAAACATCTTCTTTCTTTATTTCCAGCTTGCCCTTTGCAAGCTTGTTGAATTCCTTTTTAGCATGCTCAACTATTCCTTTGGGAGCAGTGCCACATTCATCGCTGCCGATTATCCTCACATCCATCGATGTCAGATTCCACGCGCGTTTGATATCTTCGAAATAATAAGGCTCGGTCTTTTCTCCTTCGCACAAGATGAGGATCAGAGGTTTCAAAGGCAAGAAAGCGGTTCTGTTTCGAAGCTTTTTGCGTTTTCGCGATGACATATCCTTCATGCCGACTATTTCTCCGTATCGTCGTAAATGTCGAACTTTTGAAGAATCGGAACTGCTCCGTATCTGCCATCAAGATAGTTTTTTCTAAAATTCTCTTCTTTTCGAACGTGCTTGAAGTCAGCCAGAGAGAAAAGATGAGACGCGTTTGTGGAACGGTTCTTTTCCACAAACCATATTTGATCTCTCCGCATGAGTTCAGGAGACAGCAACTCTGTGTTGTGTGTCGTAAAGATCAATTGAGAAGTCGCTTTCTCTTTGAATTTGTGAAACAAATCAATCATCCACGCGATTAATCGTGGATGCAGTCTTAAGTCGATTTCATCGGAAAAAATAGTTAGGTTATCTAAAATTGTTAGTATTATATACCCTGCGATTTCATAAAACCTTTGCGTTCCACTTGATTCACGATCAAATCTTATCTGAGTTCGCTGTTCCTCGCCTGAGCTATTTATTGTTTTATGAACAAACCATAAATCATATTCAATAAAAGTGCCAGATGTTGTGCTTGAAATGGTTGGCATTTTTTTCCCGCTTGGGTCTATCATAGAAAACAACTCTTGGAGTAGAAAATCAGCCTTCTTGTCAATTTCTTTTTCTTTTTTAACATATACAATATCGTCTATTTCAAGATCGGCTTTTTTTAAAAACGATAGCACCATATCTTTGATGTCTTTATTTTTAGAGAATAAGTCCGATGTGAAGAAAGGAGATGACGATGTTATCAACGGCAACTGACGAAATGACGAAAACCAACTGTTTACTTTTTTTGCAAAATCAACATTTAGTTGAGTTGCGACAGTAAGAAAAAGACTGTTCTGCCGCGTATTTCTAGATAACTCTGAGAGTCTTTTTTTTTGCTCTCGTGTAAATTTGTACAATTGTTCGAAATTCTCATTGGCACTTCTTTCAAAGAGTAAAGCTTGCTGACCTCTAGGAAAGTGATATAGCCATTCGTTATGGACCATTCTTTTGTCGGCGCTGAATCCATAAATATATCTTGTTCCATCTTGAATGAAGTCCAATTCAAACGTGCTCGGTTTATTTGAACAATCGCTATCAAAGGCGAATGGTTCAATGCCGATTATGGTCTCATTGTCTCCGTTGGTAGAATTCCTGACAAAACTCTCCACGAAAGATAATGCGCTTAAGAAATTCGATTTGCCCGACGCGTTGGCTCCATATATGACTGCGCTTTTTAACAGCCTGTGTTTAAATGTTCCAGAAGGCTCAATTACATTTTGTGGTAGCGTCTGCTTATCGTTTGACGCGACCATGCTCAAAACGGTTTCTTCTTTGAATGAAAGGTAGTTTTTAACCTTGAACTCTATCAACATAGCGGATCAACCTCATTGATTGTTACAATTGTTCTGCGATATATTTACAAACACATGTTGATTATTGCGCAAAAACAGCAAAAATGCAAGTTGCGCTGCAAGATAATTGCAATAACGCAGAACCGATCCTTATCTTTACGATGCGAAAAAAAGCGGCGCGGGGGGGGCGCGTCGGCGCGCGTCAGGAGTATATTTTCCAGAGTTTGTCCTGAGAGTAGCTCATGTAGTAGGCGAGGGCTTCGAGCTTGGTGGTGAGGTCGACGGACAGACAGCGGACGTTTTCGTCCAACTGCACGGCGACCGGCGCGAAGTTGAGTATCGCCGTCACTCCGCTCTCGACCAGTTTGTCCGCCACAGCCTGCGCCGCGGCGGCGGGCACGGCGATTATCGCCATCTCTATCTTATTTTGCTTCACGAAATCGTCTATGTTGTCGTACGGCAAAATCGGCGTCCCGTTTATCTCCTTGCCGATTTTCTTCTCGTCGTTGTCGAATATGGCGGCAATGTTGAAACCGCGTTTCTCGAAGCTGTCGTAGTTCGCCATAGCCGCGCCTATGTGCCCGGCTCCCACTATCACCACCGACCACTCCCTGTCCAGTCCGAGTATGTACTTCAGCTCCTTGAGCAGGTACTTCACGTCGTATCCCATGCCGCGTTTGCCGAAGTCGCCGAAATACGACAGGTCTTTCCGAATCTGGGACGATTTGATGTTGAGCTTGCCGCCGAGGGCTTCGGACGACACCGTGTCTATGCCGCGCTTTGAGAGGTCTTCCAGCGCGCGGAAATAATATGACAGCCGCTCTATCGTGGTTTTGGGGAATTTGTACTTTTTTCTTCTCGCCATCGTTTTTACCTTCTCACCCATGTGAAAATTTTAACATACGCCGTTAAAATTTTTTTAGTATTCTAATATTTAATTTCCTACGGTTGCCGGACAAGTATGCAATTTCTGATTTCCAATACTTGAATGGTACTCAGAAAAGGGGCGTAAGTCAATTAAAAAAAAGCGCGGCGGGCCGCGCGTGAAATTGCGGATTCTAAGCCTTGTCGTCAGTTTCGCGGGGCGCGGATGCGGCTGGCTGTGAAGCCTCCCCGGCGGGCTTGGAGCCGCTTTCTTTTATCGATTCCACCACGTCCGTGGTCACGGATTTCTTCACTTGATCGATTTCGTTTCTGACTTTGAAATATGAGCCGCCGACGGAGCGGGCCAGAGAGCCGATCCTCGCGGGGCCGAATATCAATATCGCCACAATTGCGATTATGGCTATTTCGAGAGGTCCGAGTTTGCCGAACATTTGGTCCGCCTTTCGCGCGCGTTCCGCGCCGGGTTTATGCCGGGTTTTTCGACGCCCCGGACTATTTGAACGGGTACACTATCCTTTCGTCGCCCTGTCTGAACGTCACCTTTTCCCTGTCGAAATACTCCATAAGAGGCACGGAGAACTTACGGGAAGTCCCCAGAATGTCGCGCGCTTCGGCGACGGTTATCTTTCCATTTTTTTCGAGATGCCCGATTATCGCGGCGCGGGCTTTTTCAACGGCTTCCGCGTGAAGGAACGCGCGCGGGCCGAGCTTCACCAGCGTCCCGGCTTCGACTAGAGTGTTGTATATCTCGCCGATGTCCAGCGCGGCGGATTTGATCGCGGCGGCGACCTCGTCGGCGTCCGGCGCGTTGAACTGTTTTTCGGCGTATATGGCGGAAATCTCCTCGCGCAGCCGCGCCTCTTCCGCCAGAGCCGCCTCGCTGTCTTCGGCGTGCCTCACTCCCCGCCCGGAGACCGATGCGCGCGCGCGCCCTTCCTTCTCCAGAGCCTCCAGCGCGAACTCGTAAATCTTATTGTCGGTTTTTCCGAAGTATTTCGTTTTTAGTTCCCTTCGCGACACCCACGGCTTTTTCGGAAACAGCCCAAAATATTCCTTCATCCTAGATATGATTTCGCTCTTGAAGCGTTCGAGCGCGGGCGCGGAGATCAGCCTGCCCGTTTCCGGAGCCTCGACCAGTCTGCCCGCGGAGACAAGCGACCGTGCCAGTTCGGAAACTGTTTCCGGGTCCATGTTGATTTTCACCGAGATGTCCTTGACCGCCGGAGCGGCTAAGCCGAAGTCGCTGACGGCTTGCTCGACGGAGTCCTCCGAGCTGCCGCTCAGTTTCTTCCGCAGGTCCGCGCATATCTCTTCTTTGGGCCTTCGTTTCAGGTTGGGCGCGGCGTCCAGAACGACGCCGCCGCCTGCGGTCTCCTGCGCTGAGAAAGTCCTGATGATGAAAGCGTCCTTGTGAGCGCACACCGCCGGGGAGTCCAGCCTTATTCTGGCCAGCGCCTCGCCGCCGGACTCGACTTTCTCGCAGTCGAGAAGAGACAGGCGTCCGAAAAGCTCCTGAGCGCCGATGTGAACTCTGACGCGAGACCTGTTTTTCAATGGGCGCGAGAGCCTCGGCACGGCGCGCACCGCCGCGTCTATGGTTAGCGCCGCCGTCGCCGCGCCCGGCTGCGCCAGCACGTCCCCGCGAGATATATCGCCGACGTCTACCCCGACGATATTGACGGCGACCCGCCTTCCGGCTCCCGCCTCGGCCGACTTTTTTCCGTGCGACTGTATCTGACGGATTCGCGCCGGGCGGCCCTGCGGCAGCAACTCAAGTTCCTGATCCAGCCGGATGGTTCCGGAAATCAACGTGCCCGTCACCACCGCGCCCGCGCCCTTCATCGTGAACGCCCGGTCCACCGGCAGCCGGGCCAGACCCCACTCGTTGCGCGGGACAACCTTCGACGCCACGCCTCGAATCGTCTCGGCCAGCGCCTCGATTCCGCGTCCGTCCGCAGATGACACCGGGCACACCGGCGCGCCTTCCATGAACGTCCCCTTCATCGCCTCGCTCGCTTCCTCGGCCATCATCTCCACCCAGTCCGGCTCGACTAGGTCGATTTTAGTGAGCGCGATGACGCCCCTCTGGATTCCGAGCAGGTTGCAGATGTCCAGATGTTCGAGCGTCTGAGGCATCACACCGTCGTCGGCCGCCACCACCATCAGCACGAAGTCTATGCCGGAGACGCCCGCGAGCATGTTCTTGATGAAACGCTCGTGTCCGGGCACGTCCACCACGCCGATCACCGAGCCGTCCGCGCCGTCCATCCGCGCGAACCCGATGTCGATCGTTATCTCCCTCTCTTTTTCTTCCGCCAGCCTGTCGCAGTCGATCCCGGTGAGCGCCTTTATCAGAGACGTCTTGCCGTGGTCGACATGTCCGGCTGTTCCCATCACCACATGTTTCATGTGCCCTGTTTCCGTTCCCGCGCGCGGCGCGCATGATTCCACCCGGATTCGCAGATGCCGCCGACACAGCCGGGTTCATTCTAGATGATTATACACGAGCCGGAAAAAATCAAACGCATCCGCTCTTCCGCCGCGCGGCATCCTTGCCGCGCGACGCCTTCCTTAATATAGATTAAAGCAATAGTTAATATGCTTTTAACAAATGGTTGACATCGATTTGAAAATATTATAAATCTATCATGCTTATAGCAATAATGTATTGTGCGCGGATAAACGCCGCGTTGAAACGCGGCTAAAAAAAAGAGGATGAAAGGAGGCGGAAAGATGAAAGCGGGATTTTTTGCGACACGCTGGGGAATAGTGGCGGTCGGGCTTTTCATCGGAGTGGCCGCCGCGCTGCTGCAGTATTTGGGGAATCCCCCGAACATGGGAGTGTGCGTGGCGTGCATGGAGCGCGACATCGCGGGCGCGCTCGGACTTCACCGCGCTGCGGTGGTCCAGTATCTGAGGCCGGAAATCATGGGCTTCGTTATCGGAGCATTGATCGCGGCGCTCATATTTAAGGAATACCGCGCGCGGTCGGGATCGGCCCCGATAGTGAGGTTCTGTCTGGGCATGTTCGCCATGATAGGCGCTCTGGTGTTTCTGGGATGCCCGTGGAGGGCGTTGCTGAGGCTGGCGGGCGGAGACTGGAACGCGTTGGTGGGTATCGCGGGCCTGACCGTCGGGATCGGAGTAGGCGTGCTGTTCCTCAAGGGCGGCTACAATCTCGGAAGAACATATAAGGCGAAGCCTTTCGCGGGTCTGATAATGCCGTTGATAATGGTCGCGCTGTTTGCGATGCTAATGGCGAAACCGTTGTTCGGAAGAGCGAAACAGGTAGTGGACGGGGTGGAGACGATAATCATCACCGGGCCGGTGTTTTTCAGCGCGGAAGGCCCCGGCGCGATGGCGGCTCCGGTGGCAGTTTCGCTGCTGGTCGCCATTGCAATCGGTTTTCTGGCGCAACGCTCCCGCTTCTGCACTATGGGCGCGGTCCGCGATGTCATCCTCACGCGGGACTTCCATCTCGTTTCCGGGATAGTCGCGCTGGTTGTCGCGGCGTTCGCCGTGAACCTTGTAGTGAAGCAGTTTCATCCCGGCTGGGAAGGCCAGCCGATAGCGCACGCGAACCATCTGTGGAATTTCATGGGCATGGCTCTTTCAGGACTGGCGTTTTCGCTCGCGGGCGGATGTCCGGGCAGGCAGTTGATTCTCTCCGGCGAGGGTGACGGCGACGCGGCGGTGTTCGTCCTCGGAATGATAGTCGGCGCGGGGTTCGCGCATAACTTCACGATGGCAAGCTCGCCCGCCGGGCCGGCTTTGTTCGGGCCTGCCGCAGTGGTCATCGGCATCGTGTTCTGCCTGATTGTCGGATTCTCGATGCGGGAAAAATTTGCCTGATTTGAAAGGGGGCTGACGAAATGAAACAGATAGACGCCAGAGGTTTGTCCTGTCCGCAGCCTGTCATTATGGCCCGCAAGGGCATGGCCGACATGAGCGGCGGCAAACTGGAAGTGCTTGTGGACTCCGTCACTTCGAGGGATAATGTGATGCGGGCGGCCCGGCTTGAGGGCTGCGAGACGGAGGTCTCCGCAAAGGGCGATGAGTTCAGTGTCATCATCAGCAAGAAATAACGGTTTGATATATTTCGACAACGCGGCGACAAGCCATCCGAAGCCGCCCGAAGTGGCGGCTTCGGTTTTTTCTTTTATAAACGAAATCGGGGCGAGTCCGGGCAGGTCGGGACACCGGCTGTCCATCGAGGCTGGAAGAGTGGTGTTCGAGGCGCGAGAGCTTGCCGCCGCCCTGTTCAACGCCCCCGACCCTATGCGGGTGTCGTTCGGTCTGAACGCCACCGACGCTCTCAATCTGGCGATAAAAGGCGTTCTGCGCCCCTGCGACCATGTCGTCACGGGCGGCATGGAACACAATTCGGTGATGCGCCCGCTGCGCGACATGGAGCGGCGCGGCGTTCAACTCTCCGTCGCGCCGGTCTCGCCGGACGGAACGCTCGACCCGGACGACATCCGTAAAGCGATTCGCCCGAACACACGGCTGGTGGTTCTTAACCACGCATCGAACGTCACCGGGGTCGCCGCGCCCATCCGCGAGGTCGGTCGTTTCTGCTCGGAGTCCGGGACTCTGTTCCTCGTGGACGCCGCCCAGACGGCCGGGTGTTTCCCTCTGGACATGCAGGCCGACTTTATAGACCTGCTGGCGTTTACCGGACACAAGGCTCTGCTCGGGCCGCAGGGCACGGGCGGGCTGGTTGTCGGCGAAAGTGTGAATCTCAACGAGTTCGCAACGCTCAAGCAAGGCGGCACGGGCAGCCGCTCCGAGTTCGAGACTCACCCCGACTTCGCTCCGGATATGTTCGAGGCGGGCACGCCGAACACTGCGGGCATCGCCGGGCTTCTGGCGGGCCTTCGCTTCGTGTCCGGCGAAACAGTCGAAAAGATTCACGCGCGCGACGCCGCTCTGGCCGCGCGGCTCCTCTCAAGCCTGAAGGAAGTCCCCGGTCTGAGAATCATCGGCGAAGCTCCCGGCTCTCCCCGCACCGCCACCGTCAGTTTTGTCATAAACGGCCTCAGCCCGTCCGATATCGGACTTCGGCTGGACGAAGAATTCGGCGTCCTGTGCCGCGTCGGACTTCACTGCGCTCCCGCCGCCCACAAGTCCGTCGGCTCTTTCCCAGACGGCTCCGTCAGATTCGGCCTCGGCTACTTCAACACCGAGGAACAAATCGACCTCGCCGTATCCGCGCTTAAAGAGATTGCTATGTCGGAGGGGAGTTAAGGAAAACTTTTGAAAAAGTTTTCCCTTAAAAACCCTTTCAAAACGTTTCTATGCGCGCGGCGAAGCAGGCGCGTTCGCGCCTTAGCTCCGCCGCTCTCATGTGAAAAGATATCTAAAAAAGAACTTTCATGAGAATGCCTGTGCTTCGAATACCGCTGAGAATCGGGAGATATCTTCGTAGGGGCGACCCGGTGGGTCGCCCGGATAGAATTGCAAGCGGCGGGCACAAGGGCGATCCAGCGAATCGCCCCTACAATTCGAACGAGCTGTGAATCCAGACGATTTTAGACGGAATCTTGTTCATAAATGATTTTACATGGGGCGTCGGGAGAAGAAGCGCGACAGCGATTCGCTCCCGACGACCAATGAAACGTTTTGAAGAGATTCCAAAGAGAAACTTTTTTAAAGTTTCTCTTTGGCCGCCGGAGGCGCTTTAAAAGCATGTCGATTAAGGGAAAACTTTTGAAAAAGTTTTCCCTTAAAATCCCTTTCAAAACATTTCACGCTAGCGCCGAATGCGGAGCTTCGCTTCCGCCTTTGGCGCATATCAAGTGAAAAGATATTGGGAAAGAGATTTTCATGAAATCTTCTTCATAAATATTTTCACAGGAGCGACGGGACGCGACGCGCCAGCGATTCGCTTCCGACGCGCAGTTTGAAGGATTTTCAAGGAAACTTTTCAAAGTTTTCTTGAACCGCCGGAGGCATCTCATTGGCCTTTTTGTCTTTACTGGCGCTTTTAGCTCCGTTTTTGTGACAAAAAAGTCACAGGCGAGTGGACAAAAAAGTCACAGTTTGGCCTTTAATCTGGAATACCGAAAGAGCGGCGAAAAAAATATCGGCTTTAATAAACGGTTTCTTTTTAGGGG